>Ga0116230_10000199_pt1 | contig 48542 bp, 38 predicted proteins | sample S1TSphfallax_3_FD_88678 | JGI IMG/M metagenome (GOLD analysis project Ga0116230, IMG submission 88678) | Host-associated microbial communities from peat moss isolated from Minnesota, USA - S1T2_Fd - Sphagnum fallax MG | ecosystem: Host-associated > Plants > Peat moss > Unclassified | place...
CTGTTGTATATGCTGTCGCAACCCACAGTGAGGGATAACGGCGACGGCACGATTGGCGTGTCGACGGAGACCTCGCCGTCGGGCATCGCGCTGAAGTGGCGCGAGATCTCGCCGTTTCTCTGGCGGGCGGACATGAGCAACGACCTGCTTGCCGGGCGGGTGGCCGACGGACGGGTGGTGCGTTTGAGCTTCGGTGAGAATTCGGCGATCCAGATGTTCGATCGGGTTACCTGGTCGAGATCGGCTGGATTTTGGCTGCCGCTGCTCGCGTCGAGCTTGGGTGCCCTCATCCTCACCGGCGTTGCTTGGCCCCTAGGCGCCATGACGCGCCGTCACTACGGCATGGCTTCTCGATTGGGCGGACTGGACGCCAGGGCGCTACGACTCGTGCGACTGGCCGGCGTCGCCGTCGCCGTGGTGTTCGTGGCCTGGATCGCGCTCATGCTGGCGATGACCTGGGACCTCGAGTTGATTGCCAAGCTGCAAGGTGGGGTAGGGGTATTGCACGTGGTGTCGATCATTGTGTTTCCGTGCGGCGCCGGGATCGGCGCATGGAATGCCTGGCGGGTGCTGCGCAGCCACCGCTCCTGGTACGCAAAACTTTGGGCAGTGCTGGTGGTAGCGTCGTTGGCGGTGCTCCTCTGGGCGGCGCTGGCGTTCCACCTGATCTCCTCGAGCGGCGGATTTTGAGCGGGCGCGGCCCTTGGGCCTCAGTAATTCGATCCTAATCTCATCAAGTGGAAGGCCAGGCCAACCCACAGCACTGTGAATGCGGCGAGGGTGAGCACGACGCTCCAGAGCCGGGCAGGCCAGCGGCGCCGCCGGCTCCAGACGGCCCAGAGGTTCCACAGGATCAATAGAGCACCGCCGCTGAAGGCGACGATACCGAAGAGTTCCACGGCATACAACACGGCATCGGACTTGGCCGTCAGGTTGCCAAGGTCCTTCATCAGCCAGGTGAGGACGCCCGCCCAAAGTCCCACGCCCATCACGAGCAGGATGGCGCCTAGCTTACTGGCGCGGAATGCCAATAGCGACGGCCGATCGAGCGCCAGCGTCGCGCCGAAGCGGCGTCGAATAATGGCGGCGATGGGCCATTGCAGGGCGGTGGCGAGCAGGGCGGCCAAGCTCGCGAGCGACAGCGGCAATAGCCAAGCGGCATCTTGATACCACGGCACGCGGTCGAAGACCATGAACGGCGACAGCAGGTCGATGCTGAAACGCACCGCCTTGCCATCGACCACCTTCGCGGCCAGTCGCTCGTGGTCATCGAGATCGTTCCACAGAAACGGACTGACTTCGGTCCAGCGTCGCGGTTTGCCATTGACGCCCAAGAACGGCAGCACCAAGCGACCTTTGGCGTCCACGCCGACCTTCACCTGGCCCACGAAACCGAGGGCCGCCAGGAAATTCGATTGTGAGCCGCGCGAGTTGCTCCAGCTGCCCTTGAGCATCAGGGCATGGCGGGCGGCGGTGGTTGCATCGACGCGCTCGAGCGGTGGGGGCGCTGGAAAATAGCGGTCGGCAAAATCGTCGAACAATGCCGTGCGCAGACTGCCCGAGGCGCCATCCTGGCCCGCGCTGTTGAAAGACACATAAAAACCCACGTTCTCCCTGACGAACAGGTGCAAGGAGGTGTGGAAATACTCGGTATCGCCAAGATGCCCGATCACTTCGCGGCCATTTACATTGGTCTCGAAGAATCCCAACTCCATGCGATTCAGGGGCGGCAGCAGCGTGAGCGGACTGTCGTGCATCATCGCGGCGGTGTCGGCGCTGAGGATGCGGTTGCCGTGATATTCGCCGCCCTGCAAGTGGGCGATCATGAAATGGGCCATATCCTCACCCGGAGAGGACATCGATCCGGCCGGCGCGGGTCCGATGATCTCGAACGGCTGCGGCTCGGCGGAGGCCACGCGATAGCCCTTCGACATGAGGGGCGCCAGTGCCGCCGGCAGTGGCTGACGAAAGCTGGAATGGTGCATTTGCAGCGGCGCGAAAATATGCTTCTCGATGTAGTCATCGAATGGCTCGCCGGAAACTCGCTGCACGATGTACCCGGCAAGCGATGCCCCGTAGTTCGAATACGCCGGCGTCCCGCCGGGCGCAAAAACCCGGGTCGGTACCCATTGCTCGAGCAGCGCCACGAAGCCCGGACCCGCGGGATCCTCGGAAATGATGCCTTTTGCCTGCTCCTCGAATCCGGCCGTATGCTGCATCAGGTTGCGCATGGTGATCGGTGTGCCATCCCGCGGTGGGATCTTAAAATCGAGATAAACGTTAACGTCCGCATCGAGATCGATTTTGCCCTGCTCGACCAGCTGCATCACGGCGGTCCACGTGAAAAGCTTCGAGACCGACCCCGGCCGGAACAAGGTCAGCCGCGGATCGACGGGTGTGTGCTTGGCGATGTCCGCAAACCCAAACCCGCGTTCGCTCAAGATTTCACCATCCTTGACGACGGCGACGACGGCGCCGGCGATATCCGCCGTCTTGAGTGCATGCGGCATGTAACCGTCGAGCCAGACATTGAGATCGTCTGCCGTCAACGGGACCGGGTTGAGCTCCGCGGCGGGGAGCATCCCAGGAATGCAGGCAAGCGCCAGAACCAAGCCGGACCACGTGGACGCCGACAATCGCAACCCGCCTTTCGCGCTCATTGCGGAGTCGTCAGAATTTTGCGGACAGGACGATGCCGATGGTGCGCGGCTGGATGACGGTCACCTCGGAGTACGGCGAACCACTACTCGCGTAATCGGTGATGCCGCGCGCATCGGTCAAATTCTTGCCGTATAAAGACAGGCGATAGTGATCGTCTTCCACCCCGAATCGAACAGCGGTGGTGTTGTAACTGGGTAGATCGATCTGCCCGGGTATGGTGGCGGCGGAACTCGCGAAATCGGAAGTCCTCGAGCCGATGAAGCTCCACGTCGCACCGGCAAAGCCCCGCAAGCCGGCAAACAATGGCCACTCATAGACGCCGTCGAGCGACGTACCCCACTTCGGCGCGTAAGGCAGTTCGGCGCCGGAGGCCGCATTCAAGTCCGGCGCAGCCGAGGTCAGCTTGGCGTCCGTGTAGGCGCCGCTCCATTGGAAGGACAAACCCTTGAGCGGCACGTACCCGACGGCCCATTCCAGGCCGTCACTACGCGCCGTGCCCCCGTTGCCGTTGATGCCGAATCCCGCGACTTCCTCGAAGAGCTGAATGTTTTTCCAGTCGACGTCGAATACCGCAAAATCGAGAGAGAGGGTCCGGTCGAGCAGGGTAGAGCGGACGCCGAGCTCGACGTTGGTGGTTTTATCCGCGCCGTATTCGCGCTCGACGGTGGTCGGTGCACCGGGCGGAATCACATTGGGGCCGCCCGGGCGATAGCCGCTGGAGACCCGCGCATACACCATGGTATTCCCATCCATCTGCCAGCGCGGTGCCACCGAATAGGTGACCACGTTACCGCTCGAGTTACCGTCGACGACCGAGGGAACCTGTGATATCAACGAGTTGAAGTTCGTGGTTTGCACCACGGTTTGCTCATTGTGCGAATAGCGGCCGCCCACCTGGACATCGAATTGTTGGTTGAAGTGATAGGTGAGGTCGCCGAACCCTGCCTCCTCTTTGTAGACCGAATCGATCACCGGCTGCTCGACGAGCCCGAGCAACGCAGCCCCAGGCAGCGTCACGGCGTTCAAATGTTCGTTGAGTTCCCCGGCTTCGTGGGTGTAGTAGCCGCCCACCTGCCATTCGAACAGATCCGATGCCGCCGACGTGAGGCGAATCTCCTGGGTGAATTTCTCGAGACCGACGTTGTCATCGAGCAAGGCGCCGGCCACCCCGCCGAAGAGTTCCCCGGACAACGTGCCGTACAACGGCGTGGCATCGCTGTCCGTGTCGGCCCGCAGTACTCCATAGCTGGTGCTCGACAGGACCCGTAAAGGCCCGGCATTCCAATCGATGGTGGCGTTGTAGTTCTCATATTTGAAATTGCTGGGTTCGCGCAACGAGCGTTCCTGGGTCAAATCGCCATACAGCGGCCGCAGAGTCACGGGGTTGACGTCAACGATGTTGGTACCCGCGTAGCTTGATTGTTGCGACGTGGCGGTCAGACGGATCGACAGATCGGCGGTTGGTGCGGCGAGCAGCGACGCACGGCCGCCAGATTTATGACCGTCATTCACATTGTCGGCGCCGCGCGCCGGATCGTCGATGTAGCCCGGCACGTCTTGATCGAAGCCGCTAATGCGAAACGCGAAGATGTCGCCGAGCGGCAGGTTCAAGGTGGCGTGTACCGAGCCACCCTCGGCGCCGCGATCGACGCTCTCGCCCGACACTTCGGCGGCCCCCGAGAAGCTGCCGAGCGCCGGCGCATTGGTGACGAATTTCAGCAGGCCACCTTCGGTGTTCGCGCCATACAACGTGCCTTGCGGACCGCGTAACACTTCAATGCGCTGCATGTCCCAGGTGTCGAAGTCGCCGGTGTTGATCGAGCCGTTGAGCAAGGCCGTACTCGAGCCGAAGGGTGACTCGTCCACATAGACACCCACCGTGGATCCGACGCCGCCCGCGTTCTGGCCACGCAGCGTGAGCCGGGTCTGCCCGGGCTGAGAACTCGCCAAAGACAAACCGGGCACCAAGGCCGCGTAGTCCGCAAAATCCCTCGCTTGCAGATCATCCAGCGTGCCGCCGCTGATCGCGGTCACGCTCATCGGCACCAGGCTGACCGGTTCTTCGCGCTTGTCCGCGGTGACGATGATGGTCGTGAGCGCGCCCTCACCACCCTCTGAAGGCTGTGGCGCATCCAGCGCGTCGGCATCGGTCAGGATCAGGGGGCTCAACAGACCGAGGGCGGCCAGGACTCTCAATCTGAGCGTCGGATTCATGAACTTCAACCCTTCTCTTAGCGCTAGTGTGGACGAGATCAAAAAAATCTCTATTTAGAATACCGTAATCCTAGATAGAGAATTACGCAATGAATTTTTCTGTTTAGGAAAATTGAGAAACAGGCTACAATTTAATTCCCATGGACATGAAGACCCGGCAGTCGACCCTCGGCAGCTTGCTGCGTTCGCTGCGCTTGAGGAATGCGTGGACGCTGAAGGAGATGAGTCAGCGCACCAGCATTCCGATATCGACACTGTCAAAAGTCGAGCACGACAACCTGACCTTGACCTACGACAAGCTGCTGCACTTGAGCCAAAAGCTCAACATCCGAATTTCGGAGCTGTTCGCCGACTCTGGCGATGCCGTCGACCTCGCCGAACCTGCCGTTACCGCGAGGCGCAGCATAGGGAATCTGAACGGCGCGGTGCGTGTGAACACGAAGAACTACGATCACTATTATCTGTGCCCGGAGCTGCGCAGGAAGCGCATGATCCCGATACTGACGCGGATTCGTGCGAAGAACGTGGAGGAATTCGGCGAACTGGTGCGCCATTCCGGCGAGGAGTACGTCTACGTGCTGCAAGGTCGGATCGAAGTCCATACCGAGTTCTATGATCCCGTCGTGCTCGAGCCGGGCGAATCGATTTACCTGGACAGCAATATGGGTCATGCCTACGTCACGGCCGAGGGCTGCGAGGAAGCCACGGTGCTCGGTGTCTGTTCGAGCACGGATGAGGGCCTGATGGAGTCTTTGATGTCCCTGCATGGCGATCCCGAAGCCGTGAAGCCGGCACGGTCCGCCGCTGCACCACGAGCCGTAGCTGCACCACGTCCCGCCGCTGCATCGCGCGCGGCGCAGCGGCCCAGCAAGAGCCGCAAGCGCTAGCGAGCACGGCTCACGCTCGATACGTACGCTCCATACGCTTTTTCACGCCGAAGGTTTTGCCATGTCACCACGAACCCGTCTCCTCACGCTCCTCCTGTTGCTGCCGATCGCCGGTTCAGCCGCCACCGCCGTTTCGCCGACTGACTACGGCGCGCGGGTGACCCGGGTGCTCGAGAAGACGCCGTTGGTCGACGGGCACAACGATCTGCCCTGGGAAATCCACGATAGATTCTCAGGCAAACTCTCGGCAATCGATCTGCTCAAGAACACACCTGTCCCCGGGACGGCGGATCAAATCGGGCTCATGACGGACATTCCGCGATTGCGCCTCGGCCAGGTGGGCGGTCAGTTTTGGTCGGTCTGGATACCGACCGAAGTGCAGGGTCCGGCTGCCGTGCAGCTCACCCTCGAGCAGATCGACATCGTGCGCAACATGACGGCGCGCTATCCGAAGGATTTTGAGATGGCGTACGGTGCCGCGGACATCCGTCGCATCCACCGCGCCGGCCGCATCGCCTCCTTGATCGGCATCGAGGGGGGCCACCAAATCAACAACTCGCTCGCGGTCTTGCGGCAGATGTACGTGCTTGGCGCCCGCTACATGACGCTCACCCACAGTCTGAACAACGACTGGGCTGATTCGGCAACAGACACTCCCAAACACCACGGGCTCACCCCCTTCGGTCGCGAAGTGGTGCGCGAAATGAACCGGCTGGGGATGGTGGTCGACTTGAGCCACGTATCGGCCGAAACCATGCTCGCCGCGCTAGAGACCTCCGAAGCACCCGTGATGTATTCGCACTCCTCTGCGCGCGCTTTGAACGATCACCCGAGAAACGTGTCCGACGACGTGTTGAAACTCGTCGCCCGCAATGGGGGTGTGGTCATGGTGAACTTCTACCCCGGCTACGTGTCCGCCGCGCGCAATCAATGGGACGCGGAGTACGCCGCCGCCCGCGCGCGCTTCAGCACGCCGCCGTTCAGCGGCCTGTACATCGGACAACCCGAACGAGCCAAGGCGGCGCTCGACGATTGGTTGAAGTCACATCCGGCGCCGGAGGTCACGATTGCAGAAGTGGCGGATCATATCGAGCATATCCGGCGGGTCGCCGGAATCGACAGCGTGGGAATCGGTTCAGATTTCGACGGCGTGCCGGCGACGCCGAAAGGACTGGACGGCGTCGACAAGTATCCGGCCTTGTTTGCCGAATTGCTCAAGCGAGGCTGGACTGACCAGGAACTCGCCAAGGTCGCTGGAGAGAACATCCTGCGAGTGCTCGCGCAGGCTGATGCGGTGGGTGCGCGTTTACGCGCCTCACGTAACCCCTCGGAAGCCACCATCGAGGTCCTCGATAAGCCCTCACCCGGAACGCGATGATCGATCATCCGCACGAGCCGAATGCGACATCCGGCGGGATGTCGCGCAGTCGGCGGTGTTCGTCCTTGATCACTGTGTAGCACTCGCAGGCGGCCGCCTCCAAGCCCGCCCGCCCGGTCACGATAATTTGGCCGCGGCGATAACTGAGTATGCCGGCGCGCTGTAATTTTCCGGCGGCCGCCGTAATGCTTTCCCTGCGCACGCCCAGGATACTGGCGACTAATTCATGAGTCATGATCACCTCTTGCGAAGGCTGTCGGTCGAGGGTGGACAACAGCCACCGGCAAAGTTGTTGCTCTATCGAATGATGGCGATTACAGCTTGCCGTCTGGCCAATCTGGACCGTCATCGCGTGCGCATAGCGCAGCAACAACTGCTGGGTAATCCCGCCTCGATTGAATTCCTGCTGCAGCCAATGCGCGTTGATGCGGTAGGCAAAGCCCGCGGTTTGCACGACAGCCGAGCCTGTCGATTTACTGCCGCCCAAGAAGAGCGAAATTCCGAGCACGCCTTCATTGCCAACATTCGCTATTTCCGCCGATGCACCCGACTGCAGGACGCAGCGCAGCGAGACGATGGCGGTGGTTGGGAAATGCGCGTACTGAAATTGCTCGCCGGGACGGTAGAGCGCTTCTCCGAGCCGCAGCGGAATCAACTCCAGATGCGGCGCCAGCCGACGCAGTTCCGCGGCGGGCAGCGCTGTGAGCAAATGGTTGCCCTCAGGTTTCTCCGGCGAGGGATTCGCGCGCCGGCCAGGCGCCGGTCCTACGTCATCGACGACGTGCGCTCGACACCGACTCCCCGGTAACCAATGTAGCCGCAGAAACGATTGAATATGGGCTCACCGCTCACCTGGTACCGGTGCTGCGAGCCATCGCGGTTGACCCGGCTCAGAATGAAATCCAAGAAGGGCTGTCGGGCGGCAATCCTTGCCTTGAGCTCGGCGCGCGCCACCTCATCCCAGCCGCTCGTTGCCTCATCCGCGTTGCACGCCACATCAGCCACGGGAATGCCCAGCATCTCCAGAACCGGGCCGGCCACCTTGGTGAAGTTTCCGGTCTCGTCTTGCTCCCAGTACCAATCGGCTGCCAGTTCCGTCAGGCAGCGAAACCGTGCCTCGCTTTCACGCAGCTCCGCGGTCCGCTCCTGCACCGTCCGTTCGAGCCGGGTGTTGCAATTCTTGAGCTCTTTGTACAGGAGCCGCACTTCCAACATATTATGAATCCGGGTCTTCACTTCGACCAGGTCAAACGGCTTGCTGATGAAATCTTTGGCGCCGCACTTCAGAGCGCGCAGCTTGTGACCCGTTTGTGCGGTGAACACGATCACCGGTAAGATCATTGGCCTCGTCACGGCGGTGGCCGGCGACGCATCAGAAGCATTGAAGGGTATTACCAGCGTGTCCAAAAACTCAGCGACCTGGGTGGGCATGAGTCTCAGATGGATGGCAAATGCTCTACTCGCCCCCACGGGGTGTCCGGGGGCTAATACGCCTCCCATCAACTCGACGAGGCGCCTGGCGAGCAGCAGCCCGATGTGGGTTCCCGCCGAATCCGCCGTTTGTTGTCGAAGACCGTCGACCATCCGCGAGAACCGCGTCGGCCGGGCCGCAAGTGATTCGTCGACGCCCTCGGTGATCACAATACGCAGCCATCCGGAATTGTGCGCCTCGCAATCGATTTCCAACACTCCATCAACTTCGCTGTGTTCGATCGCGGCGGCCAGCACGTTGTCCAACACCTGTTGCAGCCGGATGCGATCGGCGGACACGAAACACGGCGTCGCAAACGCCGGGAAACTCACGCGGATCCCGCGCGTGTGCGCCTGGGACTCAATCATCGTCTGGCAGTCGAGCATGACGGCCGCGAGCGGTATGGAGTTCAGCGATAAGGACAACGCTCCCGACTCGATGAGCGCAAGATCGCGTGCCATGTTGATGAGCTTCTCCAGATGCCAGCCGGCCTGGAGAATCATATCAATGCCTCGCTTTTGCGACACCGTGGGGGAGGGAGTGGTGGATTGCATGAGTTGTGCAAAGCCCAAGATTGCGCTCAACGGTGTGCGCATTTCATGACTCAAGTGCGCGAGCAGATCTAACTGGGAAAATTCCTCGTGCACTTTCATCAGCACTGAACCGTAGCGCCTCTCTAGCTGATAGTCTGTACGGTAACGCACATAAGGTTCACCCTGTTCGTCGAAGACGGCATTTGTGGTAGCCTGAAATTTGAAAGTCGGCGATGGAAGCTGGAGTGGTGGCGCATGCAGTCGAGCGATCCGAGGCCGTCTACCAAATCTGCGCGAAACTCTGCGTGCGGCCACAGCCGACATCCATTCGCAACTCCATCTGCACGCCGGCTTCGCGGCGATCCAACAGGGCGCGATTGACCTCGCTGGCTATCGGGCGCTGCTCGTGCGCCTGTATGGATTTCATGTGTCGTTCGAAGCCGCCATGGGCATGGCGAACGACCGCAGCGCCTGAAGTTGGTTGCGGCGAATTGTTCGGCTCGATGTTTTCGTTGCAGTCGGAGGCCCGGGAATCGGGGGAGCAGTTTGGCGCACGGCTAAGGCGGTGTGGCCGTCTGCGTGAATGGCCAGCCGCGAGCTTCAGCAGGTGATTCGGCGGGTCATGACCGCCCAAGGCAGTTGATGGCAAGGCGGTCGATGAGCATTGCGCTGCAAGGTGGCTTTATCTAACCTAGGTGTAGCTTGGTCAACACCGCGTGGCGATGAGGCCTATCGTTGAAATTACCGCACTGAATGTCTCGCTACACCGGGCAGGGCGTGCGGTCGCCGTTCTTCAGGACATCGATCTTACGGTGCGGGCGGGGGAAATTCTGGCGTTGCTCGGCGAGAGCGGTTCGGGCAAGTCCACGCTCGCGCTGACGCTGCTCGGTCTTCTGCCCGATGCGAGCAGACCCCTCATTTCAGGCTCGATCAGAATTGCCGGTGCTGAAGTCGTGAATGCCGGTCCGGCCGAACTGCGGGCGCTACGCGCAGGAATTGGCGTGGTGTTTCAGGACCCGGTAGGCTCGCTGAACCCCACGATGAACATCGGCCGGCAACTCGGGGAGGCCATCACGGACGGGCGCTCGCCCGAATACTGGCTCGATCGGGTGGGTTTGAGCCGACCTCGCGAGCGCCTGCGATGCCTGCCGCATCAACTCTCCGGTGGCCAATGTCAGCGCGTCATGATTGCCATGGCCATGGCGCGCCGGCCCGTCCTCATCATTGCGGATGAACCCACGACGGCGCTGGATGTCTTCGTGCAGGCGCGCATCCTGCAATTGCTGCGGCAGATCGCATGCGAGGAGGGGGTCGCGATGCTGTTCGTGACGCACGACTTGGGCGTCGCGGGCGTGCTGGCCGACCGCCTCGCGCTGCTGCACGCCGGACGACTGGTCGAGGTCGGCGAGGTTAAGGACGTGCTGCGCGCCCCTGCCCATCCCTACACGCTTTCCTTGTTGGCGGCCCGATTCGGACTTGGCGTAGATCGACAGCGACAGTTGCCGGTGAGCGAATTTTGGAGCAACAACGGATCGGGCGGCGCGCGTCCGCTGGTGTCGAGCCAGCCTTGGCCCGCCATTCGCGGCGCGGATCAACGTGAGAAGAGGGAACGCGCTGCGCCGTGGCTCCTCGTCATGACCGAGGTATGCAAACGCTTCGTGCTGCCGCGCCGTTCGCTGTTTGCCGCGCCCGTCACCGTGAAGGCCTTGGAGCGGGTGTCTCTGCGCGTCGCCGATGGTGAGGCGGTCGCCATCGTCGGGGGCAGCGGGTCGGGCAAGTCAACGCTGCTGCGACTTGCTGCGGGACTCGATCAGCCCGAGGAAGGCTGCGTGCTGTATTCGGCGCCGGACCGGCCGCAGATGGTGTTTCAGGACGCGATTGGCTCCTTCTCGCCGTGGTTGTCGATCGGGGAGCAGATTGCCGAGCCGCTGCGATTGCTCGCATTGAGCGGATCCGAACGCAGACGGCGGGTCGCGCAGACCTTGGCTCGAGTGGGACTTGAAGCCGCGCTGTGCGATGCGCGCGTGAATCGCCTGTCGGGTGGACAATGCCAACGTGCGGCGCTGGCGCGAGCAATCATCGTGCCGCCGCGGCTGCTGTTGTGCGACGAGGCCGTCAGCGCGGTGGACTTGCATGTGGCTGCGGCATTGCTGAATCTCATCGGAGTGTTGCGGCGGGAGCTGGGTATGGCGCTGATCTTTGTCACCCACGACCTGGCGGCCGCGCGATTCGTCGCCGAACGCATCATCGTGATGGAAGCCGGACACATCGTCGAGTGCGGTCCGTCCGAGGCCCTCATCGAGCACCCCACCCATGCCGCGACTCGGCGGCTGCTCGATTCGATGCCCGATCGGCTGGCGTTGTAAGCATGATTGCCGGCAGGGTGGCGTGCATCGCGCTCGGCGCCATGACGGTACTGGCGGCCTTGGGCCCCTTGCTCGCGCCCGCCAATCCCCTGTTGCGGGTCGATGTGCCCTATCTCGAGCCTTCGCTGCAGCACTGGCTCGGCACCGATGAGATCGGCCGCGATCTGCTGTCGCGCGTGCTCTACGGGATGACGCGAGCCTGGTTCCCCAGCCTGGTGATCATTTTCTTCAGCGCCGCAATTGGCACGGCACTGGGTGCGCTCGGTGCGGCGGCCGGCGGCTGGGTCGATCTCGTACTAGATCGGTTGAGCGAACTGTTCACGGTGATTCCCTCGACCTTCGTCGCGCTCGCGACCGTCGCGGCGATCGGTTCCGGCACTTGGCATGCGGTGCTGGCGATTTCCCTGGTTTGGTGGCCCTGGTACGCGCGGATCACGCGCAGCGAAGTGCGCAACGTTGCGGCGCGCCCGTTCGTCAGTGCGGCACGGCTCGCCGGTGTCCGTCCTCCGCGGTTGCTTACCCGGTATCAGCTACCGGCGGCCTTCCCCTCGCTGCTCGTGGCCGCCACGCTCGATATGGCGAACGTGATCCTGATGCTGTCGTTCTTCTCCTTCCTTGGATTGGGAGCGCCGGCGCCTGCGCCGGAACTCGGCGCGATGGCTGCGCGCAGCATGGTGAGCCTGACCACCCATTGGTGGATCCCGCTGGCCCCGGCGTTTGCCATCTTCGTGCTGGCGTTCGCAACCAATCTTGCCGGCGACGGACTGCGCACGGCATTCGAATGAGACCGATCCGCCACCTACTGTTGCGGGGCCTGCTTGCCGTCGCGCTGCCTGGGATGGTGTCTGGCGCGCCTGCGGAGAACGTGCTGCACATTGCCTATCTGCAGGATGTGTCCACCTTCGATCCGGACAACTCGTTCCTGCTCTATGGTCTGGATGCGATGCGGGTCATTTATCAGGGCTTGGTCGAATACCGGCCCGGGACCACGGACCTCACCGGCTGGCTGGCGGAGAGCTGGGACGTGTCAGCCGATGGACTTACGTATTCGTTCCGGCTACGCCCGGGCATCAGGTTCCATGACGGCAGGCCGATGCACGCCGCCGACGTGCTGGCGTATTTTCGGCGGCGCCGGCATCCAGGCCTCACGCTCGCGTACTTCCTCGACGACGTGGCGGCGATGGAGGCCCCGGACGAGCGTACGTTCGTGATCCGATTGGCGGTGCCGCAGCCGGCGTTCCTCGACCGTCTGGCGAGTGCCTGGGGTCCGAAGGTCATCGGGCCAGAGGCTCTCGTCGATCACCTGGGCAAGGATCAAGCGCAAAGCTGGCTGAACGAGCACGAGGATGGCACCGGTCCGTATCGCCTGCGTGTCGTCAGCCGCGGGCAGGCTTACGAACTGGTTCGCTTCCCCGACTATTGGGGCCCACCGCCCTTCTTCGACCGAATAGAAATAGAAGTGATCCCACAAATGGCGCAGCAATTGCTGCGCCTCAAGCAGGGGACGCTCGATCTGATCCAGCATGGCTATCCGTTCGAGGGGCTGCGACAGCTGCCGCCGACACTGCGGATGCTTGCCTATGATGATCTCGGCCTCGAACTCTGCTTCGTCAATCGGACCAGGCGCCTGGGCGACCCGACGCTGCTTCGCGCCGTGTTGACGGCAATCAACCCTGCGGGTTGGTTGGGCGATGCGTATTTCGGCTACGCCGTTCCCGCCACCTCGCTGTATCCCAGGGCGATGATCGCAGCGCCGCCGCAGTGGGTGTTTCCGTCCGACGTCCGGGCGGCGCGCGCAATGGTGGCCGCCCAGCCGCCCGTGACGCTGGAGATCGGCTACCCGGATGAGGACGCCGCGGGCCAGCAGATTCCGGCAGAATTGATCGCCGCGCAGCTCGAATCGCTGGGCATCCATGCCAACGTGCGCGTCTATCCAATCGATCTCGCGGGCGTGTTCGTCAACGATCTCAAAGAGGCACCGGACCTGTGGATCAGTCACAACTATCCCGATGCGGCGCATCCGGCAACCCAGGCAGAAATCTTCTTTGCGGGCAACGCGCCGCTCAACTATCTGGGTTATCGCAATCCCTCGGTAGATGAGGCAATCGCCAGCGCGGCGCTCATCACTACGCGCGCCGAGCGGGATGAGCGGTATCTTGCGATCGCGCGCCGCTTGATGGCGGACGGCGCGATCCTGCCCCTGGCGGAGGTGAAGAATGTGATCGTCTATCGCGCGGGTCTGTCCGGGTTCAATCCCCGTCCGGCATTGCCCGAGGTGGTCGACTTCGAGACGCTGCGCCGGGACGCACCCGCGCGATGATCGGCTACCTGGTGGCGCGGTTGGTCGGCGCGCTCGCGGTATTGGCCGGGATGTCGCTGATCGTCTTCACCTTGCAGCAGATCATTCCCGCCGACCCGGCCCGAGCGGCGGTGGGTCCGACCGCACCCTTGACTACCGTGCAGTTGAAACGCGCGGAGCTTGGTCTCGATCAACCGATGCTTGAGCAGTTTGGCCGGTACGTACAGCGCCTTTCGCGGGGTGAGCTCGGCACGTCGACGCGCACGCATCGCCCGGTAACGCAGGATCTGCGGCAGTTTCTGCCGGCGACACTCGAGTTGATGAGCTTCGGCTTCCTGTTTGGCGTTGCCCTCGCGGTCGCCAGCGCGCTGTTTCACCTCTCGTCGCGCATCGCCTTGCTCCTGCGGACGCTGCTCGTGGCTCTTGGTTCGGCACCGATCTTTCTGATCGGCCAAGTGCTGGCACTGCTTCTCTGGTATCGGCTCGACTGGTTCCCGGGTGGCGGCCGACTCGATGCGCAGCTCATTCCGCCGGACGGCCCAACCGGATTCTTGGTTGTGGATGGCCTGCTTCGCGGGCGCTTGAGGATATGCGCGGACGCTCTGCATCACCTGGCGCTTCCGGCCCTCACGCTCGCCTTACCGCTGAGTGCGGCCGTTGGCAGGACGCTCGCTTCGAGCATCAAAGGCGTATTGCAGCAGACCTACATTCGAACGGCCCGTATCAAGGGATTGACGGACGGGGAGCTATTGCGTCGCCACGTTCTGCGCAACGCGGCGCCGGCGTCACTGGCGATGCTCGGAGTGCAATTCTCCATCATGTGCACCAATGTGATGATCGTGGAAAGCCTGTTCGGGTGGCCGGGGCTGGGTTTCTACCTCGTGCAGTCCTACGCGACCTCAGACCTTCCCGCGATTCTCGGCGTGTCGATGACCTTCGCCGCCCTGTACCTGTCGGTCAGCGTGCTGCTGGATCTGCTCCAGGCGCTCTTGGATCCGCGCGTACGCGTCCTTTGAAAGGATTTGCGCTGGAAGTACCCGCTTGCAAGACGGCGCGTTATCGTATGCCGACATGCCCTCCTACCTCAGGAAGTAACCAGCGGATGAGTAAAACGACCGTCTTGTACCTGAACCTTGCCTTGACCCCGGGAATCGCGGCACCGCCGGCCAGGCCATCGGCTCCACCGGCGGTCATGCCGATCCCACCAGAAGCCAATGTCAATTCTGGCGAGGCCACCACGGGCCGCGTCCCAACGGTAGGAGGGCGACGATGCGACTATTTGTGACGGGAGCCACGGGCTTCATCGGGTCGGAACTGGTGCGTGAGCTCATGGGGGCGGGGCACATGGTGCGCGGATTGGCACGCAGCGATTCAGGCGCGGAGCAGTTGAAGTTGGCGGGCGCCGAAGTGCATCGCGGCGACCTTCAGGACCCTGAGGGATATCGCGGAGACGCTCGGCAGAGTGCTGAAGGTGCCGGCGGTGTCGATTCCTCCCGAGAAGGCGGCCCAACATTTTGGGTGGTTCGCGCACTTCGCGGGGCTCGATATGCCGGCGTCGAGCCAGTGGACGCGCAAGACCTTGAGCTGGGAGCCGACCGGGCCCGGGTTGATCGAGGATTTGCAGAACATGGCGTACTGAGGCGTTAATTCACGCCAAAGACCAGGATCGCGCGCGGCGGAATGGTGATGGTCGCGGAGTAGGGCAGGTCGTGCATCGGCCCACCCGCGGCGAAAATGCCGCCATAATTTCCGACGGCCAACGGGTTGACCCAGTTGTCGTAGACATCGCTGTTGAACAGTTCCGCCCATTGCCCGTACCGCGGGAAGCCGAGTACGTAGCCAAAAAACGGGTTATCGTTGAGGCTTGCCACGACCACGACGTCGAGTCCCTGCCCGTCGATCCATCGATGGAACGCAATCACTCGATCGTTGTCGCTCGAGTAGTACGGGTGAATGGCCTGCCCGCGCAAGGCCGGTTGGCTCCAGCGCAACCGGATGAAGTCCTGGGTAAATCGCAACTGGTCGCTCATCGGTTTGTTTCCCGACTCGAGCAAGGCCCATTCGAGGAGATTCCCCTGGGCGGTGGGATCGTCGCACCATTGGCGGCTTTCCAAAAACTCCTGGCCCATGAATAGCTGCGGTATCCCGGGCGCTGCGAGCAGCAGTCCCGTGGCCACCTTGCTGCGGCTGCGGGCATAAAAGGATTGCGCATCGGAGCCATCCGCCAGGACCGGCATGCGCACGTCGCGCCCCGCATAGACGACGTCATGGTTTTCGACGCAGGGCACGGCGTTCCATGCATTCGGCAGGTTGGGCGGATAGAGGCTTGCGAGGATGGAATCCATGTCGACGGCAGCGGAGCCGCCGTACGAGGCCGCCTGAACGGCGCCGCGGATCGCGCTACGCAACGCGTCGTGCTGCACGGTGTCGAATCCCGCACCCCCTTGGCTCGCGGCTTGCACGATGGAAGGCACGGAAGCGGTGAATTCGCCCGGCCAGTACTCGGCGTTTTGCAGCAGCCGGTCCTTGATGTAGCGCAGCGTACCGGTGAGGTTCTGACAAAACGTCCAGCCGCTCGGCTGGTTGGCTCCGAGTAGCAGGCTGATTTCGTCGTAGCGAAACGCATCCACATGAAATTCGTTGATGAAGAACGATGCGTTGTCGATCAGAAATTGACTGATCTCCGTCTTCCACAGCGCAAACGACAAGCCGCCGACCACGCTCACATTCGTAAAAAAGAGGCTCTGATTGTTGGTCTCGGGACCGGGGAGCGCCTCGCGATCCCAAAAATAAATGCTTGCATCGTCGCCTTCGAATCCGCCCGCATGGTTGTAGACGACGTCAAATGCCACCGCAATCCCATGGAGATGGCAAAGGTCGACCAGGGCCTTGAGCTGATTCGGGCCACCGGTAATTTGGCTCGAGGTGAGTGGCGGGCAGTCTTTAGCCGTGAGCAGTCCGTTGATGGTCGCCAGGTAGCCGTCGAGAGCGCTGGGGTCATAGACGGTGTACAGCGAATCGGGCGAGAACAGATCGGCGCCATCGTAGCCTTCGTCGAACGTGTCCTTGCATTCGGCGATGGGCAGCGGCTGTAGCAGATTGATCCCGAGCGCGACCAGGTAGGGAATCTTGCCGATCACATCGAGAAACGTGCCACAGTTCGGATATGTCGCCGGCGCGAACACACCAATGTGCAACTGGTAAATAATGAGATTGGAATAGTCGGGCGTGACGAAGCTCTGGTCGTGCCAGGGATATGAGTTGGGCGAGCGCACGATACAGTTGACGCCGACAGGAAAGGTCGAGCTTGGCGTCAACTCGCGAGCATACGGATCCCGCTTGTAGCCACTCGCCGCCTGACCCACCACGTAGTACTGGTAGAGATCGCCGTCAGTGACGCCCGGCAAGTATCCCGTCCAATATCCGGCCGAGTCCATCACGAGCAGCAGCGACGGGTCCGCATGGGTGCTCCATCGGGACACCGCGCCAAATTGACCATTCAGGTAAACGGCCTGGGCCAGCGGACCCCACACCTTGAATGTCGCTCCCCCGGGAATCAATGTAGCGCCCATCGGGGTGTTCGCAGCGATATTGCTTTGCGATAAAGCCATCTGCCCTCCTTGGCTGATGCCGGAATCGCTACACTAACCGAAGGATGCGCATAGTCAACGGACAGCTCACTTTTTCGGCGGACAGCCGCAACTGTCGCAACGTCGCGATCTCGCGCCGGTCAGATGCGGGTGCCGCCCGTGACCGGGACGACCTCGCCGGTGATGTAGGAGGCGCCGGCACACAGATAGACAATCACATCCGCATAGTCTTTGGTTTGCCCGACGCGCGCCAGTGGCACGGTGGCCTTCGCGGCGGCGTCCATGTCGCCGAATGAACATTCCCAATTCGAATTCACGTAGCCGGGGGCAATCCCATTGACGCGAACGTGCGGCGCGAGACCCCGGGCTAGTTCTCGCGTCAATCCCGCAAGCCCGGCCTTCGCGGTTGCGTAGGCCGTGCTGCTGCCGCCGCCACCGAAGGCCGAGACCGAGACCGTATTGACCACAGCCCCTCTGGCTTCGGTCAACGCGGCCGCGAGGGTCTTGGTCATCCAGAACGTGCTGAGCAGGTTGATGCGCAGGATCCTATCCCAGAAATCGTCCGTCAACGCGTCGAGATCCGCGGGAGGAATGGGGGTGCGGGTGCCGGGCGCGCCGGCATTGTTGACCAGGTAGTCGAGTCCGCCGAGCAATGCCAGACTCTCGAGACCCACGTCGCGTGCGGTCGCCGAGTTGGAGAGGTCGCCGGGCACCGCTGCGACGCGGCAGCCACGGGCCGCGAGATCGCCGACGGCACGGGTGAGCGCGTCCGTGGGCAAATCGTTCATCGCCACGTGTGCACCGCTTCGCGCCAGTCGTTCGGCGGTCGCCAGGCCGATTCCAGATGCGCTGCCGGTGACCAGCGCGCGCATCCCGTGTAACTTGAACTCGATCAATTCAGTTGTTGCCATGAAGTACAGTGCCTGCCGAGATCAGGAGATACTAAAAATCTTCGACCGCCGCATCGTGTGCGCTCGAGTTGCGAAGACCGAATCTGTTTGCCGGCGCGGGTGCTGCCCGCTAGACCGTGTTGTTTGGGTCCTTTGGCGTGGGCCATGGGTGCTCGGATTTGCCACCGAAGATCGCGTCCGTCTTCGCGCGTTTGAGCGTCCAGTCACGACGTTCGATCTCGGACTCGAGCTGACCCGGTGCCCAACTGGCGTGACCGACGAAAATCCGCAGATTCTCCATGGGCTTGTCGCGCCCGAGCAGCCGGATCAGCAGTCGGCGGTCCGCGCTCAAATAAACGCCGTCGAAGGCTTGGATCGCATCCTTGGGCGGCTTGGCGGCGCGGAACAGAAACCACACGGACCCGAAGTCGACGGGTCCGCCAAAATAGACTTTGTCGCGCACCCGGGTGAGGCCCTTTACATCGGGAAAGAGATGGAAGACGGGAATAGACATCGGCCGATTGACGACCACGCCCATCGGAGCGGGACCTAAGTTGTTCATCACCAGCACAATGGACTCCGCGAACAGACTGTCGGGCAGGTCGTCGCGTGCGATCAGCAACATTGCCGTCAATGGCTTCGAATCGGGAGTTGCTGCCGAACCAGATGACCCGTAAGCGAGCACAAGAACGCCGAGTATCGCGGCCCCACAGCGCCGAAGGCAGAAAGCGGCGCCCGCTGGCGATGGTCGCGTTCGTGACATCCGTTATCCTCCGCACCCGTACTTTATGTCGTGCCCCACAATCGCGCAATGATGCGTGGGGTCTCGAGTACGCGAAGAATCGCGGCGGATCCGCCGGCTACTTTCTACCGCCGGTCCGCATCAACTCGATCGCATCGTCGATCTTCTCGTCGAGCAGGTTCAATTTCCGAGAAAGACCCTGAATGTCCGATGCGGCACGCCGATTGACATCGAAATCCAGTTCGCCGCGCAGCCGGTCTTTCGCGTCCTGGCGATTCTGGCTCATCATGATGACCGGCGCTTGAATTGCCGCGAGCATGGACAGGAACAGATTCAGGAGGATGAAGGGATAGGGATCCCACGCCTGGTCGCGAAGCGCAATGTTGATCGCCGTGTAGACGACCATGACCATGCCGAAGGCGATGATGAAAGTCCACGAGCCGCCGAACCGGGCAACGCCATCGGCGACGCGCTCGCCGAAGGTCTCTTCGGTTTCGAAAAGATCGTTGGGGTTGCGGGTGGCGCGCAGCCGGATCAATTCTTGCGTGGCGTGGATTTGACGACCCAGCGCCGTCAACAGGTCCATACCGGCATCTGGCTTGCGCTGCAGCAGCACGGCAATGTCGTCGCGCGAAACCTCGAGGCAGGCGGTTTGTTCGAGCGCGATCGCCGACGTCTGGTGGGGATTTTGATCGAGCATCGACGCGAAGCCGAAAAACTCACCGCGTGCCGGCTCATCGACGACCACCTCCTGCTGATCCTGGTCAATCGTGGTGACGCGCACGTGGCCGGACAGCATCACGTAGGCCTGGCCGCCGGCGTCGTCTTTCTTATAGATCCGCTCACGAGCCGCGAATTGCTTGATCTCGACTTGGGCGGCGAGGACGGCGACCTCGTCGTCGTCGAGCAAGGCAAACAGAGGTACGCTTCTCAGGACTTCCGGCCCACAAACCATCGGCATCTCCTCGTACTGCGGAATAACCACACGCTGCGGAATGATCGCATGCGGATGTTACCAATATGCGCTGCCCTAGCGGGCGACGGGATCGCAGGTCACAGAGGCGAGCACCGGCGGGTCGAGATTAGCGCGGCAACGCGCTCTGAATCCACTCGGCGAAGTCTGCCGCCGGCAGCGGCCGGCTGAAGTGATAGCCTTGCGCTTCCGAGCAGCCATGGTCCTTCAGAAACGTGAGTTGATCCGCCGCCTCCACTCCTTCCGCGACGACGCGCATGTGCAGGCTCCTGCCCATGTTGATGATCGCGCTGACCACGCTGGCATCGCCGGCATCCACCGTCAGGTCGTGCACGAACGAGCGATCCACCTTCAAGGTATCGATGGGGAACCGTCTCATGTGGCTCAAGCTCGAATAGCCGGTGCCAAAATCATCCAGTGCCAGGCTGACCCCGAGTCTCTTGATGGCGCCAAGGACGAGAGAGGTGGATGTGGAGTCTTGCATCAGGAAAGTCTCGGTGAGTTCCAGCTCGAGCCCTTGCGGCTCGAGGCCGGTGGCAGTGAGGGTGGCGCCCACACCCGCCACGAACTCCTTGGACCGCAATTCCACCGCCGAGATATTCACGGCGAGGCGTAGGTTCGCGATTCCGGCATCCTGCCACGACTTGGCCTGTGCACACGCCTCACGCAGCACCCAATGGCCAATCGGGACGATCAAGCCCGATTCCTCGGCAATCGAGATGAACCGGTCGGGGAGCACCAGTCCCAACGTCGGATGCTGCCAGCGTAACAGCGCCTCGACGCCCGCGACCGCACCGGTGCGCAGGTTCACGATGGGTTGGTAGTGCAGCGCGAGTTCCTGCCTTTCGATGGCGCGGCGCAGGTCGCTCTCGATCGACAAGCGTTCACTGGCGCTCGAGTTCAGTTCCGACCGATAGAACTGATAGTTGTTGCGGCCGCGATTCTTTGCCTCGTACATGGCGGAGTCCGCGTTTCGCAACAATGCCTCGGCGGCCGTGCCGTCGCCGGGGTGGACGACGATGCCGATGCTGGCGGTGACGTGCAACTCCTGGTCGCCCAACAGCTGGGGCATCCTAATCGATTGCAGTATTTTATCGGCGATGAACGCGGCGTCCTGTGTGTGGGCGACTTCGGATAACAGGACCACGAATTCGTCGCCTCCCAGTCGGCACACCGTGTCGGTGGCGCGCACGCACTCGGTCAAGCGCAGCGCGACCGTCTGCAGCAGCTGATCGCCCACGAGATGGCCGAGAGAATCGTTGATGTGCTTGAAGCGGTCGAGGTCGAGATAAAGCATTGCCAACGCCGCATGATGGCGCCGCGCCTGAGAGATCGATTGGTCCAGGCGATCGTTCAACAAGGCTCGATTCGGCAGACCCGTAAGCGGATCGTGTTGTGCGATGTAGGCCAGCTTGAGCGTCAAAGCCCGCGCCGTGCTCACGTCGTGAAACACCATCACGGCGCCCGTCACCTGGCCACGACGGTCATGGATAGGCGCGGATGAATCCTCGATGGCCGTCTCCACGGCATCGCGACGGATCAAGATGCAAGCCGGTGGCAGTCCTACGGTGACATCGCCCGCCGTAGCCATGGCCATGGGATTGGGTATCGTCGTCCGCGTCTCCGCATCGATGATCCGGAATACCTCTTCGAGGGGAAGGCCCATTGCCTCCTGCATCGGCCACCCGGTCAAGCGCTCAGCCACCAGATTCAAGTACGTGACACGACCCTCAACGTCCGTGCTGATGACCGCATCCCCAATGGAATTGAGTGTGACCTGGGCCCGTTCCTTCTCGGCAAATAATGTCTCGGTGATCGCCGCTCGCTCGATTGCCGCCGCGAGTGTCTTCGGCAGCACGTAACTGTTGAGATGCTCTTTGAGGAGAAAATCCTGCGCGCCACGTTGAATTGCGGCCTTCGCCAGGACCTCGTCCGCCAGCGAACAGAGCACGACCATGGGAATGTGCGGGGCTACCGCGCAGAGTCGATCGACGATTTCCAGGCCGGCAAGGTCCGGCAAACGTAAATCCACCATGATGGCGGCGATCGCCGCGGGTCCGTCCCGTGGCTGGGCAGACACAAGCGCCAGCCTTTCAAGCCCCTCTGCCCCTGACTTAACCCACTCGACTCGGTATTCCTGATCGGAGCTCATCGCGAGTGCAGCGCAGGCGACTTGCGCATCCGTCTGACCGGCCTGGATCAGCAGTACGTTGTGTATCATATGGCCCCCCCGATCGGACGCTCCGATTGCGACATAAAGACACATTAAGGCATGGCCGTCTGTCCGCCACCGCACATCAGAGGCGCCGCGGAGTCAGGTTTTCGCCGCTGTGGTATCGTGGCCGACGCGTACCAAGAAGCGGGTCAGGAGTATCGGCCATTGCGATGATGCGTTCTTATGAACGGTTTGGAGGCGCCGCATGTCGCTGACGGCGCAATTCGCGAGTTATTTCGACGACGCCATCCAGTATCGCGGCACGGATTACTTCCGCTCGGGCCGGGTGCGCATCGATTCGGCTTCGGCCTCGCGAATCGTGGCCATGGTGCATGGCAGGGGCCGTTACCGTGTGGAGCTGGAGCGCGAAGGCCGCAACATCAACGCGTCCTGTAACTGCCCTTACTATGATATCGACTTGTGCAAACACATCTGGGCGGTGATGTTGGCGGCCGAGAAGCAGCCGCTGTTGCAGGGCAAGGCGCTCGAACTGGTGCACAAGGAGTTGGGCGATGACGACTTCGATTTCGACGCCGATGTGGACGATCCGCAGGACTGGCGGAAGAACGCACCATCGCATGGCACCTCCAAGACACCGAGTTGGCGTAATCAGATGGCCGGGCTCATGTCCAAGCCATCGTCGGCCGAGTGGCTTTCGTCGGAACCCTGGCCGCCGTCGCGTGAACTTCTGTATGTGATCGACGCCGCCGGCGCACGGCACGAGGGAGCGTTGTATCTCGACGTGCTGTGGCGTGATCGCAAGATGGACGGTGGCTGGAGCAAGCCGAAGCCGCGCTATCTGCGGCGCGAGTGGCAGCAACAGGTTCCCGATGACAACGACCGGCAGATCCTTGCCGTGCTCGCGGGCGCGACCCCGGTGCTCAGCGAGTTGCAGCACGCGTATAACTACTCGGGTCATGGCGCCACGCTGCCGTATCGTTACGCCTTGACCGATCCGCAGCCCCGGTTCCTGTTGCCGCTGCTGTGTCGAAGCGGACGCTGTCACCTGCGATTGGCAACCCCCGGTGAGGATGAAGAACTCGGGCCGCCTTTGACGTGGCAGGAGGGTGAGCCGTGGCAATTTCGGCTCGAGGTGCGCCGGTCGACGGACGGTGAAGAGTACGAGATGTCGGGAGCGCTGCGGCGGGGCGAGGAGCGGCTGGATGTGCGCGCGCCGGCGGTGGTCGCGGAGGCGGGGATCGTCTGCATGCGGGACTGCGCCGGGCGCTACGATCATCATGGCGCGTTCGCCTGGATCAGCTGGCTGCGCCAGCAAGGTCCGCTACGCGTGCCGGTCGCGCAGAGCGAGGAATTCCTTGCCGAACTGGTGCGGCAGCCGCGATTGCCGCCGCTCGATCTGCCGGAAGAGCTGCGCTTCGAGGAGGTGGCGGTGATCCCGCGCTTGCGGCTGACGATCAAGCCGCACAAGAAGAACGACGACGGTGAGCTGCTGCAAGGTGAACTAAGCTTCGACTACGACGGCGTCATCGTGGCGCATGGCCAGACGGAACGCGGCACCGTGCAAATCGACAAGCGGCGGATACTGCTGCGTGACGTCGCCGCGGAACGCGCCGCCGAACTGCGCCTGCGGCCGCTCGGCTGGCGGTTGGGAACTTTGCGGCACGCGGAGCGCAAGCTGCGACTAGAACTTGCGCCGCGCCATCTGCCGGCGGTGGTACGCGAACTCACCGCGGAAGGCTGGCATATCGAAGCCGAGGGCAAGCTGTATCGTGCGGCGGGTCGGTTCGACATCCAAGTCAGTTCCGGTGTTGATTGGTTCGAGCTGCAAGGCGCGATGGAATTCGGCGACGCGGCGGTGCAGCTACCCGACCTGTTGGGGGCCCTGCGTCGCGGCGAGAAGGTGGTGCGGCTCGGCGACGGCAGCTTCGGTCTGTTGCCGGAGGCGTGGCTCAAGCAGTACGGTCTGCTTGCCGGTCTGGGCGACGCCCACGACGATCACGTGCGCTTCAGGCGCAGTCAGGCGGGCTTGCTCGACGCGCTGCTCGCGGCTCAACCGGAGGCGCGGTGCGATCCACAGTTCGCCCGGGTGCGCGATGAGTTGCATGGCTTCGCCGGCATTCAAGCGCTTGCGCCGCCCGTCGGATTCAGGGGAGAGCTGCGTCCTTATCAGCGCGAGGCGCTGGGCTGGTTTGATTTCTTGCGCCGGTTCGGCTTCGGCGGTTGTCTGGCCGACGACATGGGCCTGGGCAAAACCGTGCAGGTGCTCGCGCTGCTTGAGGCGCGGCGCGAATTGCGGGTGCGGGGCGTCGGCCCGTCGCTGGCGGTGGTGCCGAAATCGTTGATCTTCAACTGGAAACAGGAGGCGGCGCGATTCGCCCCGCAACTGCGCGTGCTCGATCATACGGGCAATCAGCGCGTCAAGGACGTCGCCCATTTCGAAGACTTCGATCTCATCCTCACCACCTACGGCACGCTGCGTAACGATGCGGTGGCATTCAAGGATCTGCGCTTCGATTACCTCATTCTCGATGAAGCACAGGCCATCAAGAATGCGGATTCGGTGTCGGCCAAGTCAGCGCGGCTGTTGCAGGGCGATCATCGCCTCGCACTCAGCGGCACGCCGATCGAAAATCATCTCGGCGAGCTGTGGAGTCTGTTCGAGTTCTTGAATCCAGGCATGCTCGGCGCCGCCTCGGTCTTCAAAATGACCGATGCGGCGCGTAACCCCGACGAGGACGCACGCAAGCTGTTGGCGCGCGCATTGCGGCCGTTTCTGTTGCGCCGTACGAAGGAGCAGGTGCTGCGCGACTTGCCGCCCAAGGTCGAGCAAACGCTTTACTGCGAGCTCGATTCCCGGCAGCGCGCACGCTACGATGAATTGCGCGAGTACTATCGCGAGACGCTGTTGAGGCGCCTGCGCTCCGACGGCATCGGGCGCGCCAAGATCCAGATTCTCGAGGCCTTGTTGCGGTTGCGCCAGGCGGCGATCCATCCGGGCCTGCTCGACAAGGAGCGCATCGACGATGCATCCGCGAAGCTCGACGTGCTGCTGCCGCGCGTGCTCGAGGTGATCGAGGAAGGCCACAAGACGCTGATCTTCTCGCAATTCACGGGCATGCTGGCCATCGTGCGTCGGCATCTGGACCGCGAGGGTCTGTCTTACGAATATCTCGACGGGAAGACCCGCGACCGCGAGGCCTGCGTCGAGCGTTTTCAAACCGATCCATCATGCAAGCTGTTTCTGGTCAGCCTCAAAGCCGGCGGTGTCGGCCTCAACCTCACGGCGGCGGAGTATGTATTCGTGCTCGACCCCTGGTGGAATCCGGCGGTCGAGGCGCAGGCCATCGGCCGCGCGCATCGGATCGGGCAAACCAACCAGGTGTTCGCCTATCGACTCATCGCGCGCGGCACGGTGGAGGAGAAAGTTCTCGAGCTGCAGGATACCAAGCGGGACCTCGCGGATGCCATCGTCGGGGCGAACGAGCGTTTGATCCGGAACATGGGGCGGGAGGATTTGGAATTGCTGCTGTCGTGACGGGGAGAGCGACTGGCGCGCTTCGCGTCATTCTCGGCGACCAGTTGTCGCCCGACGTGAGCGCGTTGGCCGACCTCGAGCCTCGGCACGACACCGTGCTGATGATGGAGGTCCAGGAGGAGAATACCTATGTCCGCCACCATAAGCAGAAGCTCGTGTTGGTGTTGTCTGCGATGCGGCATTTCGCCGCCTCGTTGCGCGAGCGCGGCGTCGCCGTCGATTATGTGGCACTCGACGCGCCCGAGAATGCCGGCGATTTGAGCGGCGAGATCGAGCGCGCGGTGGCGAGGCATCGTCCCGAGCGCATCGTGGTGACCGAACCCGGCGAGTGGCGAGTGAAGGCGCTCATCGAGGGTTGGGCGCGCGCGACGCGAACGGCGGTGGAGGTGCGCGCGGATGATCGCTTCTTTGCCAGCCGAAGCCGCTTCGGCGAATGGGCGCGGGGGCGCCGCGGCTGGCGCATGGAGCATTTCTATCGCGAGATGCGGCGCGAGCATGCAATTCTGATGGAAGGCGATTCACCGGCGGGTGGCGAGTGGAACTACGATGCGGCGAACCGCAAGCGGCTGCCAACCCGGGCGATCCCGCCGGCGCGGCGGCGATTCGCGCCCGACGCGGTGACGCGCGACGTGATGGCGCTGGTGGAGCGGCGATTCTCCGATCATTTCGGCGACCTCGCCGAGTTCGGCTGGCCTGTGACGCGTGCCGATGCACTGCTCGCGCTCGATGACTTCATCACGCACGGCCTGAATGGATTCGGCGATTACCAGGATGCGATGCGAGCGGGCGCGCCGTTTCTTTATCACTCATTGCTGTCGCCGGCGTTGAACTTGGGGCTCCTCTCGCCGCGCGAGGTGTGCGGGGCGGCGGAAGCGGCGTGGCGTTCGGGCGCGGCGCCGTTGAATGCGGTGGAAGGCTTCGTGCGGCAAATTTTGGGCTGGCGCGAGTACGTGCGCGGCGTCTATTGGACGCTGATGCCGGGCTATGCCGAGTGCAACGCCCTCGAGGCGGCGCGACCGCTGCCGGAGTTCTACTGGACGGGCGAAACTGCCATGCGGTGCCTCAAACAGGTAATCGGGGATACGGCGCGCCATGCCTATTCGCACCACATTCAGCGGCTGATGGTGACCGGGAATTTTGCGCTCCTCGCCGGCGTCGCACCGCGCGACATCGAGCGCTGGTATCTGGCGGTGTATGCCGATGCCTACGAGTGGGTGGAAATGCCCAACACCCTCGGGATGGCGGTATTCGCGGACGGTGGGCAAATGGCCTCCAAGCCGTACGCTGCGTCGGGCGCCTATATCGACCGAATGTCGGACTTTTGTAAGGGCTGCGCCTATGACGTGAAGCAAAAGACGGGGCCCGACGCCTGTCCCTTCAACTATTTGTACTGGGCATTTTTGATCCGCCACAAGGATCGGTTGTCGGGCAATCCGCGATTGGCGATGCCTTATCGGACGTTGGCTGGCTGGCCGCGCGAGCGCGAAATGGCGGTGGTGGCCGAGGCGGACGCCTTTCTCGACACTCTCGACGTCAAAACCAACGCAGGCGCTTCGGTCCCATGATTCAAGTGGTGTGGTTCAAGCGCGACTTGCGCACCACGGATCATCGCCCGCTGGCCGAGGCGGCCGCTACGGGACCGGTGCTGCCGCTCTACGTGGTGGAGCCTGCGTATTGGCAGCTGCCCGATACCTCGGCACGCCAATGGCTAGCGGTGCGTGCGGCGTTGATCGAGCTGTCGGCACGGCTCACGGCGCTGGGCGCGCCGCTGATCGTGCGAATCGGGAGTGTTACCCAAGTACTGGCGAAGATTCACGCCGCCGTCGGGATCGGGCGGGTCCTCGCGCACGAGGAGACCGGCAACCTGTGGACTTATGGGCGGGATATTGCCGTGCGCGAACTGTGCCTTAGCCGCGGTATTCCCTTGGTGGAATTCAGCCAGACAGGCGTGATCCGCGGTGCGCGGGCACGCGATCGGTGGGCGGCGCACCACGGGCGCTTCATGTCTCTTCCGGCTGTGCCTGAACCGCCACGCCTCGAGCCCGTGCCGGCGGCGAAGGTCGTCGACCTTCCGACGGCCGATATGCTGGGTTTTGCCGACGATGGCTGGGCCCCGGCGCGGTCGGGTGCGCAGCAGCCGGGGTCGCGCGAATCGGGGACCCGCGAGTCGGGGCTCGAGCTGCTCGACAGTTTTCTCGGCGGCCGCGGCGCCGAGTATCGGCGCGGCATGTCGAGCCCGGTGAGCGCCGCAGCCTGCTGTTCGCGGTTGTCCGTGCCGTTGGCGACGGGTGCGGTGTCGGTGCGCGAGGTGCTGCAGCGGGTGTACGCCGTGCGCCAACAACTCGCGGCGATACCACCCCCACGGCGGCCGGTTCCCGTAACCGCCGTGCAGAGCCTCATCGCCCGGCTGCACTGGCGCGGGCATTTCATGCAGAAGCTGGAGAGCGAACCCGAGTTGGAACGACGCGCGTTTCATCCCTTACATGAGGCCGCGCGATTGTCGACGCCGCCGGACGATCCCAAGCTCGTCGCGTGGGCGACCGGACGTACCGGCATTCCTTTCCTCGATGCCTGCATGCGCAGCTTGATCGCCACCGGCTGGCTCAACTTTCGCATGCGCGCGATGGTGCAGTCGTTCGCGAGCTACCAACTCGCCCTCGATTGGCGGGTCAGCGGCGCAAAGCTCGCGCAGCTGTTCAGTGACTACGAGCCTGGCATCCATTGGCCGCAGGTGCAGATGCAGTCGGGACAAACCGGCATCAACACGCCGCGCATCTATAACCCGGTCAAGCAGGGGATGGATCAGGACCCCGAGGGTGTCTTCACCCGCCGCTGGGTTCCGGAGTTGGCCGGTGTTCCGCTGCAGGCGATGCAGACGCCGTGGGTGGTGGTTGGTGCGCGACAGGACGGATATCCTCCGCCGATCGTCGATTGCGCGGCGGCAGCGCGAGCGGCACGGGCGCGGCTCACCGCGGTGAGGCAGACCGACGGCTTCCGCGAGGCGGCGCTCGAGGTGTTCCGCAAGCACGGCAGCCGTGGGCGGCGGTTGGACCAAGATGATCCCCGGAGAGCTCAAACTCGAGAGAAGATCGCGTCCGGGGAATCGCAGCAGTTGATCCTGCCGTTCTGAGGGATGCGGCCCGCCGTGCTCAACCGCCCGTGATTGCCTGCATCTGAGCCTCGAGTTCGGGAAGCGTCAGCCCGCCGGGTGTGCTACCGCCACTCTCGATCCACAGATTATCCGCGATGGCATACACCTCATCGACGTAGGCGGCAAAGAACGCCCAGGTCATGGTGTAATATTGCCCCCAAGATATCACCCGTGCTCCCGCCTCCGTGTAACCGGCGAGCACCACCGCATGGCCGCCAACGATTTTCGTATCCGTCGTCTGTACATCCCAGACCGCCGGCGGGGGCGCGTTGGGCGGCATCAGGAAGGCCGGAACGTTGAGCCCTATATAGGCAACGCCACAATCGAAAATCGTCCGCTTCACATCATCGGTGTTACGTGGATCGACTTCCACGAAGGCGATGATCTTATGCCGCGCGGTGCCGGTCGGCCCGAAGGGTGCACCGGTTTTCAAAAGGTAGGTGAGCACGGTCTGTTCATTCCCGCCAGGCCCCTCGCCCGGCACCCGCGGGTTGTAGCCGCAGGCTTGAATGTACAGCTTCTCGACGTCCCCATCCGGTTCGGTCAAGACCGTCTTTTGCGCGGTGCCGCTCCACACCTGGATCGCGTGATAGACGGCGGCGCAGGTGCAATCGCCGAGCGTGTCATTCAACATCATGCCGAGATTCGTGGGCAGATTCTTGGTGTAATCCACGCTCGCGGGCGGTGGCTTCAGGGTCTGGCCCGCGGTGATCGCACTCATGTGCGGAATTCGTGGATTATAAGTGCGGTGTAACCGGCCTAGCTTGAATGGATTCATTGTCTACACTCCTTGTTAATCAATGAGGGCGTTACTCAATGACTGTGCACGACCGCGCAACTGGCGATCACATTGGCGGCGGTCGTACGTTGTGCCGATACTCGTACCAATCCGCAGTTGACGATCACGGCATCGTCGCCGGCGAAACGCGTCAGGTCATCGGTGGGTTTGGGTGCGGTTTCGAGCGGCGCAGGCTTGGGTACCGCGCCGCCAGCGCACGGGAGCGTATGCGGCAATGCACCGCCCTCGCGCTCCGCCGGTAGTCCGCCCGTACGGAATCGCCGATGCGCGTTGGCCGGGTCGTAATTCAAGATGATGTCGTCAATGTCCATATGTTCGCCTAACCTCTTCCTTGAGGGCGATGAAGACAGACCGCCTTCGACACAAACTGTACGACTCGCGCCGGGCGAGCGCAAGCGGGATGTATGCAGTGCGGCGCATCATGAGCGCGTCCCGCGTTCGCCAACAGCGCGTCGACCGGACGGCCGGACGCGCGGTGTCAGCTCCTTTAGGCGCATACCTACAGCGCGCCGGGGTTGCCGGCGACAGCAGGAGCACAGCCTGCCGAGCAGACTTCGATCCTCGTTCAAATGCCGGGAGTCTCATCATGGCTGATTCCATTTCGCAGACGGCACACGGCGACGCGCCGCTATCGGCCGCCCATAATCCTGACCTGAATGCGCTCCACGACTCAGTTGGGGCCCAGCCCGGCGATGTGCTCGTCGGGCGTTCGGTTACCATCAACCGCCCGCGCGAGGATCTGTACGACTTTTGGCGCGACTTCACCAATCTGCCGCGCTTCATGGCGAACGTCCACAGCGTGTCCATCGTGGATGCGCTGCACTCGCATTGGGTGATCGAAGCGCCGGGCGGGAAGACGGTGCAGTGGGATTCGAAGATAGTCCGCGACCAGCCGGGATATCTGATTGCGTGGGAATCGCTGGCTGGCGCAAGTGTACGCAACAGCGGCCAGGTTGAATTCATCGATTCCCCGGATGATCGCGGCACCGTGGTGCGCGTGACGCTTGCGTACGATCCGCCGGGCGGCGCGGTGGGGAAGCTGATCGCGAAGCTGTATCAAAAGGAGCCGAAGATTCAAGCGCGCCAGGATTTGCGGCGCTTCAAACAGCTGATGGAAACCGGCGAAGTGTCCACCGCGGCGCCGCCGGACGCAGCACCGCGCGCGTGACGCCGGCGCTTGGCGCCGGCGTTCGATTACCGCGGCTCAAACAACAACTATTCATTTTCAGGAGTCAACCATGCGCGCTCTCACCTGGCACGGCAAACACGACATTCGCGTCGACACCGTTCCCGATCCGAAGATCGTCAATCCCCGCGATGCGATCATCAAGATCACCTCCACCGCCATCTGCGGCTCGGACCTACATTTGTACGATCACACCATTCCCACGATGAAGGCGGGGGACGTGTTAGGGCACGAGTTCATGGGCGAGGTGGTCGAGGTGGGCCCGGGCAATTCGAAACTCAGAGTCGGTCAGCGGGTGGTCGTGCCGTTCGTGATTGCCTGCGGGCAGTGTTATTTCTGTCGGCAGCAACAATTTTCTGCATGCGATAATTCGAATCCCGCAGAAACGGCGGACATGTCGGAGTTGCTGTACGGCTATCCCATGACCGGGGCGTTCGGCTACTCGCATTTGACCGGCGGCTATGCCGGCGGCCAGGCGGAATATGCGCGCGTACCCTATTCGGACGTCGGACCGCTCGTGATACCCGACGGCATCGAGGACGAGAAGGTGCTCTTTTTGTCGGACATTCTGCCCACCGGCTGGATGGCCGCGGAGAACTGCGATATCAAACCCACCGACATCGTGGCGGTGTGGGGCTGCGGACCGGTGGGCTTGTTTGCCATACAAAGCGCTTATGCATTGGGCGCGCACCGGGTGATTGCGATCGATCATTACCCACACCGGCTGGACCTCGCCAAGGCGATGGGAGCTGAAGTGATCAATTTCGAGGAAGTGGATGTGCGCGAAGCTCTATTGGAAATGACCGGGGGCATTGGACCGGACGCGTGCATCGACGCCGTCGGTATGGAAAGCCACGGTTTCTCCGCTGATAGCATGATGGACAAGGTGAAAGCGGCGGTGAAACTCGTGACAGACCAGACCCATGGCCTGCGTCAAGCGATCATCGCCTGCCGCAAAGGAGGCAAGCTGTCCATTCCGGGGGTGTATGGCGGGGTCACCGACAAGTTTCCGATCGGCGCCCTCATGGAAAAGGGCCTGTCGATCAAGAGTGGCCAAACCCACGTGCAGAAATACATGCCGGAGCTGCTCCGGCTCATCCTCGAGGACAAGCTGGACACCACATTTCTCATCAGCCATCGGCTGAGCTTGGAGGAGGGACCCTCGGGCTACAAAATGTTCAAGGAGCAACAAAACGAGGTCACGAAGGTGGTGCTGAAGCCGCACGACACGATCCACCATTGAGCGGTCGGCGGTCGCGCCGCGCCTAGGCGGAGGTCGTCTGGGTCAGGCGGCGATAGGCGAGCAGGTGGCGGAACGCGGCCTGCGTCTCGCCGCCGCGCTCGTAAATCAGGGCCAGATTGAAGTGCGCATCGGCCATCGCGGGTTCGTGTGCCAAGGCCTTGCGATAAGCGGCGATGGCATCGGCATGGCGTCCGAGGTCGTCAAACAAAACTCCCGCATTGAAGTATAGAATGGCGCTGGTTTCGCCGCTCTGCCGATAGATCCTTTCGGCCTCCCGATGCTTGCCCGCCACGTGCAACAAGCGGCCCAAGTTGATGCGCGCGTTGAGGTGCGAACAATCCCCGTCCAAGCATGCGCGATAGGCGGCGATCGCCGCTGCCGGGTCGGAGTCCTCGAGGTCGAGGGCTCGCTGATAATGGGCATCCGCCGTCTCATCGGCACCCGTCGACTTCCTGCGTCTTGGCATCATCACAATGTGGGCCTCCTCCGGCGCAATTTCAAGCGGCAACACGTACTGTCCGGAGTCAGGCCGCCACCAGGTGTTACGGTCGCGAATCGCGATATGACCATCCTGGAAACTGAACGACACCCTGCCCAGGGGGAAATCCTGCGGTAGCCATGGTCGTAAGCTGCGTAAGGCCCGGTGAATGGTCCGGGTCGGCGTCTTTGCCGCCGCCAGTGCGCGCACGGTACGGATAACCAAAAGGTCCTGGAACTCATAGACGACGCTGCCGCGCCGCGCGGCTCGTAGATATCCCAAGCGTTTGAGCAACTCGATGGTGGCCGCGGAAATCCCAGACGGACGCTTCAGGTCGCGTCCGACCGACCGCGGCTCAGCGCCGCGCCGCTCTCTTCTTGACCGGCTCACTGGCTTTCTTGGGCGGCTTGCGTTCGATTGCTTCCGCTTTGCCCGACTTCGCGCCCAAGCTCGCGCGCAAGGCCGCCATCAGGTCAACTACATTGCCGGAGGACTTACCCGCCGGTAGCTCGGCAATCGATACTTCCTTGCCTGAAACTTTGCGTTTGATGGCAGCCGCCACCCGATCCTTGAATTCGTCGTGAAACTCGTTGGGGTCGAAGCGCTTCGCGGCCAGATGATCGATGAGCTGCTCGGCGAGCTTCAGCTCGGAGGCCGATACCTCGGTGGCTTCTATACCTAAGTCCTTGATGACTCGCACTTCCGCCTTGAAGTAAAGTTGATGCATCGCCAGGCCGTCGCCGATCGGCCGTATTACGACGATATGCTCCTTGCCTCGGGAGACCCATTGACCCACTGCGCATTGTCCCGTCTTGCGCAAGGCGGCGGCCAGCAGGGAGTAGGGTTTGACGCCGCCTTTATCCGGGGCGAGGTAGTAGGTGCCGTTGAAGTACACGGGATCGACCGAGTCGAGCGGGACGAACTGCCCGATGTCGATGGCGTGCGTGGTGGCATCTTCCAGCGATTTCAGTTCTTCGCTGCTGAACATGACGAATTGGTCTTTCGCAAACTCGTAACCTTTAACCATGTCCGAGCGTTCCACGAGTTTGCCATCGTTGACCGCCACGTATTGCTGCCGGACTCGCGAGCCGTCCTTCTGGCGAAGCAGATTGAAAGAGAGCCGTTCCGTCGCCACCGTGGCCGAATACAGCTTCACGGGTATGGCAACCATACCAAACGAAATGGTCAGCGATGCGATGGACCGGGCTGGTGTTGGCATGGAAGCTACGGTGAATCACGAACGAGCGCTGCGTCAAGGTTCGCCGACACCGTAACTTAGTCGCGTAACACCTTTCGAAGTCTGGACTTTTGACGGTGGCGTAGGATCATTCCGAGAGCGCGGCGCGCATTTGACTCACAGCATCCCGAGAGGTCGGATCACGGGGAGCACGGTCCTCCCGGGCAAAGTAATAGCCCTTGTAACCGCGGATCGAATGCTCTGGATAAAAAGGGATATAGCACGCGAGGTCGGTGTCCCATGCGTCGATCTGTCGGTAGCCGAGGGCGGCAAACTGATTGACGAATTCGGTTTCATTGAATAAGTGATTCGGCAACAACGCCGTGCCCATATTTTGCAGTGTCACGGCGGCCGGCTGGGCGTAGACCGGTACCTTGTTGAGCAACACGTGCGGCGGCAAGGCGGCTTGCCGGCGCAAGTGGTCGAAGGGGTCCTCGATGAAATGCAATGTACCGGCGGCCAGAAGAATGTCGGCGTGACTCAAGCCCTCCAGGGTCGTGGTGAATTCCAGTCCCTTTGAGGGATGCAATTGCATGGTCCGCAGGCCTTCTTGGACCACGGCCGGTACGTCGTTGACCAGCCAGGTTAAATCATTCGGATAGCGCAACAGGCGGCGGAAGGAGAAGTAGCTGACACCGGTGTTACCGCCCCAATCGAACAACAAGCGGCAATCGGCAAGCAGGCGATCGAGCCAGAACAGGATGGGATAGTCCCTCGTATAAATGTGAAACATGTCGTCGGCTTGCCGGCTTGCCGAGGGCACGTTGTCGTAGCCCACCGAGCGCGTGGCCGGGATCGCCCGCATGGCAGCTTTAAAGTCAGGATAGATCCCGCTGAACAGCCGGACGTGGGGCCCGGTTACACGGGTGAAGTAGCGGTCGTATGCGCCTTGTAACGGGCCGCGAAGCAGCGGCACGCGAGCCGCCGCCTGTGCGCTGATGGCGGCCAGTTTTCGCACGTAGACGTTCGTAAATACCCCAAGCTATTGCCGCAGAATAGCACCGGCCGTGTCTCAATTCCTACCGGCGAATGCGTGCGCGGCGGACAGAAGACGCGCAGCCCAGGGTAGTACGCTCTCGCGAGCCACGTAAGGAAACCATCATGTCCACCGGAACCATCCTGCTCGTCGTTCTAGTCGTTCTATTGCTGGGTGCGCTGCCTACCTGGCCGTACAGTTCGGGCTGGGGCTACTATCCCAGCGGCGGATTCGGTTTGGTCTTAATCGTGCTGCTGGTTCTCGTGATCACCGGACGCTTTTGACGCGCCGGTCGCGGCGCGCTGCTCGCCGGCGCTGCGGTCACGCAGCGCCTGCCTGAGGCAGGTGCATTCGCGCGTCGCTTCCTCCAGCGTGCTGAATGGCCCCAACAGGGAATCCGTTTCTTTGTCGTAGATCCGAAACCGCGTTTGCTCGGCGTTCCATTCGGGAAAAATTTCGTATCTTTCGTGCATGTCGTGACTATGCAAGATGGACGCGGATGATGGCATCGGCCCCGGCGCTTTGGCCGCGGTAGGACAAGCGCTCATGTGGTACCTTAAAGTCCCGGCAATTTCATTGCCTGTCGCGGAGATAGCGCCAGATGACCGTTGCAGGCCACCCGGAAGACGACGAATTCGGTGATTTCAGCGCGCTGCCGCCGCTCTATAACTTGGTGTATTGCAGCCGGGCGGCGCCTGGCGTGGATGATGCCGCCGTGGCCCGCATCCTCGCTACGTCGCGGCGCAACAACCCGCGGCAAGGCATCACCGGTTTGTTGGTTTTCGGCAGCGGTATATTCTTCCAGTGGCTGGAGGGCCCGCGCGACAGTGTCACCCGGTTGATGGGGCACTTGTTGCGCGACGCCCGCCACGACACCATCGTCCGCCTGAGTGAGAGCGAAGAGCCGCGTGAGCGCGTCTTTCCCGATTGGGACATGGAATTAGTGGACAGCGCCGACATCCGCGACGTGTTGACCGACGCACTCGAGGAGGCGGAGGATGCGCAGAACATCATCGCCCTGCGCCAGCTGCTGGAACAGCTCGATACCCGGCAACTCGGCAACGGCGCGGCGTAAGCCCTAGACGCCGTGGCGCCGAAGCGAGCGTGTATCATGGGGTTGGCACTGCTGACGGTGGGAATGCCGTCTTGGGCAGGAGAAGACCCTCCCACCATGGTCGCGCCTGCGCCGGCATTTGGCCCGCCAGGGCCGCCCTTCGTACCGGGTAAACCGATCGCCATCGTGGGTGGCACCGTCATCGACGCGACCGGGGCCGCACCACGCGCCGATTCGACGGTGATCATCGAGGGCCATAAAATCGTGCGGGTCGGGCCGGTCAGCGAAGTCGCCATTCCGGCGGGGGCGCAGGTCATCGAGGCGCATGGCATGACGGTGATGCCCGGTCTCATCAACTCCAACGAGCACGTCCAGCTCAATCCCCTCTACCCCTCGTCGGCCGCCGATCTGCCGATCGTCGCGCTGCGCGCCCGCTGGGAGGCGAATTTTCAGCAGATGCGCCAGAAGGCCTACGTGTATCTCATGCAAGGCGTGACCAGCCAGCGCCAGACCAGCGGACCGTGGCGGAGGCTGCTGCCGATCAAAAAAGAAATCGATGCCGGGACCATCCCCGGGCCGCGCATGTTCCTCGGCGCCGCGCTCATCATGAGCCCGGCATTTTTCGCCCACTACACCGCGGTCAACCGGACGCCGGCGGAGGCGCTCGACTGGCTGCGCAACGATTTCGCCTATTTCGTGGTGAGCGAACCGAAGGATCTCAACGTGCTGAGCGGTGCGGATTTCGCGTACTGGAAGCTCTATCTCTCCGACGAGAAGTTCGATGGCAAGAACGATTTCACCGATGCGCAGATCGAGGCGATGATCGTGCGCGCGCACGCTTTGGGCAAGAAGGTGGACGTGCATGCCCAGGAGAGCAATGACGGGCTGCGCCGACTGCTGAAATTCGATATCGACAGCTTGGAGCACCCGTTCTATCCAGACTTCGTCATCGACGACGACATCGTCAAGGGATTTGCGGCCAAAGGCATCACCGCTGCGTCGCTGCTGCGGGTGATGGTGACGGGCACGGAACACGCCATGGACGCCGATGCGTTCGACGAAACGAAGTTCATCATGTCGATGTCGCCGGAGGACTACCGGCTGCTGATGCGCTACCGCGACAAAATGCGGTTCCTCGTGAACCATCCGGCGCAGCGCGGAATCTCCATCTACGACAAAGGGGACTCGCAGAGCGACGAGTTCGGCCAGCAAGGCCCGTCGCTCGATGACCAGCGGAAGGACCGTGATGTGTCGAGGCTCAATATGCGCCACTTCATCGAGAACCATGTGAAATTGTCGATGGGTACCGACACACCGGCGTTCTTGGATTTTCAGCAAGACGATCCGAGTGCTCTGGAAATGGGCGACATGGTCGAGTTGGGGCTCTCGCCGATGGAGACCATCATTGCGGCGACCCGCAATGGTGCTGAGATGCTCGGGATGGGCAAGCAACTCGGCACCATCGAGGCGGGGAAGCTCGCCGACGTCATCGTCGTGGCGGGAGATCCTTTACAGGACATGGGCGTCATGAAGCGCGTGGCCATCGTCATCAAGGACGGCGTCCGCTACAAGTAATCTCACACTCGCGCCGCGTAGCCGTTCGCCGACGCCAAATCGGCCGGATCTCCGGTATGCGGGCGGGAGGGTCCTCGCTACGGTCGGTGTTCAATGAAGCACTATCAACAGATGACGGTTGCAGCGGTAATCGGTGGCGGCTTGCTGCTGGCAGTGGCGGCGTTCGCCGATGAGCCCATACCGTACGCGCAAGGCGATGCGTTGCTGAAACGTTATCAGTGTAACTCGTGCCATGCGCCCTACGCCGCGTTGCACGGACCGTCGCTGCACGATATCGCGCGGCGCTATGCAGCGGATCCCACGGCACAACAAGAAGTCGAGACGATGGTGCTGAACGGCAGCACGGGCGTGTGGGGAGCGGACTCGGCGATGGCGCCGAACGAGGTGCCGCAGTCAGACCTGCATACCTTGATCGAGTGGATCCTGTCTTTGCGGTAATGTTTCGCGGTCAACGGGCGGTGACGGGATGCGTTGACCCAGACAGCTGATCACCAGTCTGCATCCAGGGAGGAGTCACCATGCGAGTCTCGTTGTCGATGGCCTGCTTAAGCTTGTCGTCAGTGATGGCGCCAGCTATCGCGCAAGTTCCACTTGTTGCGCCGGTGGCCCCGGTGTTGAGCGAACGCGAAGCGGTGCTATTTCTAGAGCACAGCAGTTTCGGGCCGACCGCCGCCTCGATTGCCGCGGTACAACATCTGGGCATCGCCGCCTATTTACAGCATCAATTCGCGACTCCGGCCACGGGCTATCCGGGCTATGCGTATCTCACCGCCGACCAGATGCAAGGATGTCCCACGCGTGACAGCACGTGCTTACGCGATAACTACAGCATATTTCCAGTGCAGATGCAGTTCTATCGCAATGCATTGACGGGGCCTGATCAACTGCGTCAGCGCGTCGCGTTTGCGCTTTCGCAAATCTTCGTGGTGTCGGGTACGGAGATTCTGCAGCCCTACGGCATGGCGGCCTATCAGAATCTGCTACTGAACGATGCGTTCGGCAACTTTAGACAGCTGTTGACCGACGTGACGTTGAGTCCGGTGATGGGCGACTATCTCAACATGGTCGACAGCAATTGGCAGGCGAACTCCAAGAAGAACGATCCCAACGAAAACTACGGCCGCGAGGTGCTGCAGCTGTTCTCCATCGGCTTGGTCGAACTGAACAACGACGGTACCCCGAAGCTACGCAATGCCGCGGACGAGACCAGCACGATTCCGACCTTCGGTCAGGACCAAGTTGAGGGCTTTGCCGCGGTGTTTACCGGTTGGACCTACCCACCTTTGCCGGGGAAGACCGCGCCGGGGCAGACCAAAACATGGACCAATCCCAAGAACTACGAGGGCGTGATGAAGGCGGTTGCCACGCATCATGACAACGCCGGTGGCGAGACCCTGTTGAACGGCGTGGTTTTGCCGGCGACCGGGGATCAAAGCAAAGACCTCGACCGGGCGATCGACAACATCTTCAATCACCCGAACGTCGGGCCGTTTATCGGCAAGCAGCTGATCCAGCAACTGGTCACCAGCAATCCGAGCCCCGCGTACGTCCGGGCAGTGGCCGACAAATTCAACGACAACGGCCGCGGAGTGCGTGGTGACATGCAGGCCGTGATTACCGAGATTCTCACCTACCCCGAGGCGCGATGGAAGGACGAGGAGGTGCCGTGGAATGGTTATCCCGGACCCGCCTTCGGAAAATTGCGAGAGCCGGCACTGCTGATCGCGAGTGTGCTGCGCGGCATCGGCGGCGCCACGCAGAGCGATGGCGAATATCTGAGCTCGCTAAGCGCCGCGATGGCGGAACCCATCTTCGATGCGAACACCGTGTTCAATTACTATCAGCCCGGGTACCCGTTGCCGCTGCCGGATTCGACGCTGGTCGGGCCGCCGTTCGGGATCTACGATGCGGCCACCGCCTTCGTACGCTACGATTTTATCGATCGTCTGCTCGCGGGACCGGTGAAGCCCGATTCCGGCATCACGTTCGTGGTCCCTACGGGCACTTCGCTGGATCTCACGGAATGGGAGGCGATGGCATCGAGCCCGGCGACTCTCATTCAGGCCATCGATGCGCGGTTCTTTCACGATTCCATGTCGACGAGTCTAGATGCGACGCTTCGCGCACTGCTCGGCCAGATACCCGCCACCGATCCCACCAGCCGCGCCAAAGCGGCGCTGTACGTCGCGTTGACATCGCCTGAATACCAAGTGGAGCGCTAGCCATGAACATGACCCGCAGAACCTTGCTGCATGCAATGGGCGGTGGCCTCATCACGGGTCAGTTGTCCTTTCTACCGCGTTTGGCGCGGGCCGCGACGGCCGACGCGTATCAGGCGCTGGTATGTATATTCATGTACGGTGGCAACGACGGCAACAACACCGTGGTGCCGCTGGATCCGGCCAACTACAAGCTATACCAACAGTATCGCGGGGAGCTAGCGTTGTCGGCGGCGAACCACAACGCGCCGCTGCCGCTTGGGAAAACCGCCTATGGCTTGCATCCGGCGCTGAAGAAAACCAGTCTACTGTGGGACAGCGGCAATCTCTCGGTGCTACTCAACGTCGGCACGAGCATCGCACCCGGCTTGACGGTGGCCGGCTATGCAGCGAATCCGACCGGTCCCAACGTGCCGGCGAATCTGTTTTCGCACGAAGATCAGCGTAACGAGTGGAAGTCGGCCGTGTACCAAGGCGCCAGCGTGAGCGGTTGGGGCGGACGCCTGGCAGGAAATTTCGCCGCATCCGGCGATGGTAACGTCGCCCCGATGCTGTCGTTCGCCGGACCCGACTTGTTCACGCTCGCGGCGGCACAGGAACCGTTGTGCCTGCCGGCGACCGGATCTTTCTTGATCAATGATTTCCCAGGGAAATATGGCACGGCGGTGGCAACGGCGCGGGCCACGCTGTATGCCGAGTCACAGACCCACTACCGCAATGACGCCATTCAGGCGGTGCAGTCTCTGACCGCCTCCGGCGTCGCCGCCAGCGGCCTCATCAATCCCATCCTTACGGGAACGAACGCCAGTATTGATCCATTGTTCGCCTCGCTCGACAGCAGCATCGCCAATCAACTATACCGTGTCGCCAAGTTGATCGCGCAACGCTCGCAGTTGGGGGCGCAGACCCAGGTGTTCTACGTGGACATCGGCAACTTCGACACGCACCACGATCAACTCGATACGCAGCAGACGCTGCTGGCGCAACTCGACGATGCGGTGAGCGCATTCCATGCCGCCACGGTGGCCTTGGGACTCGAAAAAAATGTCACGACCTTCACGATGTCGGATTTTTCGCGGACTTATCTTCCCAATACCACGGGCGGTACGGACCATGCGTGGGGCAATCACCATTTTGTCATCGGCGGGTCGGTCAAACCGCAAACCGTCGTCGGGCGGTTGCCGGCTCTTAATCCGTTCAGCGACGGACCGGTGGGTCCGCTCGACGTCGACACCGAAGGCCGTTGGCTGCCGGATTACTCCGTCGACCAGTATGCCGCGACGTTGGCGACTTGGGTGGGTTTGAGCCAGGCGGAGATTCTGAACGTGGTGCCCAATCTCACGAATTTTGCGGCCGCGCCGACTCTGGGATTCTTGAATCCGCTGACGTAGCGAGCGAGTTATCGCTTCGCGTTGCCCAGCCGGTGTTACAAAAACTTCACGGCTCAGACACCTGTTGTCATGATCGCAGCGTTAATTTGTGTAAAGGGCGCAAGGAATGCTGTTGTCAGAGGGACGTCGATGAAGCACTGCGTCTGCACGACCGCTGGGTCGAACGCATCGAGTGGGGAGCGGTCAATGCGTGCAGTGAGACGAATCGCCTGTGCTGCATTCGCTTGTGCCAGCGCATTAAGCGCGGCAGCCTCTTGGGCGCAGGATGACGGAGTTCCCGACAATACGGGCTTGGCTCCGTTGCCATCGCAGCAATACATCACCCCTACGTTCGCCGCGGGATCGACGTTCTCCGTCCTATCTCCCACGATCGTCGAATACACGTCCGCGGTAGCCAACTACCCGAATTTCAAACCGGACGGTGCGATTGCCTCGACCTTGAGCCCGGACGGCACGACGCTCGCCGTGGTGACGTCGGGTTACAACACGTTGAACAACAGCAGCGGTGATCTGCTGCCGACTCCCAAGGGGTCCGGCATCACGGCGGGTTCCGAGTTCATCGTGCTGTACAACGTGACGACGCCCGGGTCGCCGACGATGATCCAAACTCTGCGGCCGCCCAACACCTTCGTCGGGCTCGTCTTCAGCGCCAATAGTCAGACGCTGTACGTTTCCGGCGGCAACGATGATCAGGTCATCGTCTACACCAAAACCAACGGCACCTGGGCACAAAGCACCAAGATCGCGCTCAAGCACGAATACACCGGTAACGGCATCGGCGTGTACCCGCAGGCGGGCGGCTTGGCCCTGTCGGCCGATGGCACCAAGCTCGCGGTCGCGAATACCCTGAATGACAGCGTCTCGGTCATCAACACCGCCACCAACAAGGTGCTGTTCGAATACGATCTACGCCCTTACAACACGACGCCTTCGAGCGGCAGCGGCGTCGCGGGCGGCGAGCGGCCCTATAGCGTCGCCTTCCTCGGCAGCAACACCATTTACGCGACCTCGCTGCGTGACCGCGAAGTCGACGTGTTCACGTTCACGGGCACGACCGCCACGTTGGTCACTCGCATACCGGTGCCCGGTAACCCGAATAATCTGCTGCTGAATGCGGCGCAAACCATGCTCTACGTGACGCAGGACAACAGCGACCGGGTCGCGGCGATCAGCACGGCCACGAATACGGTGGTCGAAGAGATCGACGCGATCGCGCCGCCGGGCACGCTCGCGATCACCGCGACGCGCTACACCGGCGCGGGCACGAACAATCTGGCGCTTTCGCCCGATCAACAGACGCTCTACGTCACCAACGGCGGCGCCAACGATCTTGCCATCATTCCGCTGTCGGGGCCTGCCCCGCACAGTGTGGCGGCCTTGGTGCCCACCGGCTGGTATCCCACCACCGTGACGGTGAGCGCCGATGGCTCGACGCTGTACGTGTTCAACAACAAGAGCGATCCGGGATCGAACCCGTCGAACCGCACCACACAGGTCGCGAACCTCGAGTACTACACCTATCCGGGCGGCAATGCCGCGGCGACGGCCTATTCGACCAACGAGTATGTATTCCTGCTGGAGCAATCGGGGATGTTGACTCTGCCGGTGCCGGCGGCAACCAACTATGCCGGTCTCACGGCGCAAGTCGCCGCCAACAACGGCTGGAACTCGGCCGGCTATGCCGCCGATCAGGCGGTGATGAGCTTCCTGCACCAGAAGATTCAACACATTATTTACATCGTCAAGGAAAACCGCACGTTCGACGAAATATTGGGCGACCTCGCGAACGGTTCGAACGGCGATCCGTCGCTGACCGTGTTCGGCAAACGCATCACGCCGAACCTGCATGCACTCGCGAACAACTTCGTGACGCTCGACAACTTTTTCGATCCCGCGGAAGTGAGTGGTAATGGCTGGGCGTGGTCGCTCGAGGCTCGCGAGACGGACTGGGACGAGAAGACCTTGCCGATGGACTATGCCTACGGTGTGACGCGGGAGAACGCGCCCTACGATTCCGAGGGTCAGAACGAAAATGTCAGCGTCGCCTACGTGGGTGCAACGGCGTCGGCAACCGTGGCTGCCCGTGAGGCTGAAGCGGGGGGCTTCGATTATCAAGGCACGGCCAATGGGTTGGCCGGCGGCGCCTTGAATCTTCTGCCCGGGAACGCCGATATCGGCGCGGCGGACGGTGCCAACGGCGGCTTCCAGACCGGCCACATCTGGGATGCGGCGCTGGCCGCCAATCTGACCGTGCGCAACTACGGCATGAACTCGGACAATAGCCACTATGGCCTGAGCTCGGGATCGATCGGTTATCCGCAACCGGTGGAGAATCCGTACGCCGCGGGCTCGCAGCAATGCTGGACGGCGGCATCCGCGCTCATTCCCTACACCGACATCTATTTCCGCGGCTTCGACAATTCCTATCCCGACACCTGGCGGCTGGAGGAATTCGAACGCGAGTTCGCGCAGTTCAACAGCAACGGCAACCTGCCGAACCTGGTGCTGCTCCGCTACATGCACGATCACATGGGTAACTTGGGCACCGGGAGCCTCGCGGGCGCGGAAGCGTACCCGGAAACGGAACAGGCGGATGACGATTTCGCGGTGGGGATGACCCTGCAGCTGCTCGCGAACAGCCAGTATGCCGGCAACACCCTGGTGTTCGTGATCGAAGACGACGCGCAGGACGGCGCGGATCACATGGATGCGCATCGCAGCACGGCCTACATCGTGGGACCGTACGTCAAACAGCACGCGGTGGTCAGCACCCGCTACTCGACCGTCAACCTGGTGCGCACCATCGAGGACATTCTCGGGACGCAGCATTTGAACTTGAACACCGCGTATGCGCGGCCGATGACCGATGTGTTCAACACCAGCCAGAGCCCGGCCTGGAGCTACACGGCGACGGCCTCGACGGTCTTGAAACAGACCACGTTGACCACGTATCTGTCGCGACCCGACCATCCGGTGCAATTTGCCAGCGGTCCGGATGTCAAGCCGCTGCATGATGCCAAGTGGTGGGCGGAAAAGACCCGCGGTTTCAACTTCCGTGACGAAGATCGGCTGCCCGCCGATAAATTCAACCGCCTCGTTTGGGAAGGCGTGGTCGGCAAGCGGCCTTATCCGGAACAACGGACCGGCAAGATCCAAGCCGCCGAACAGGCACGTAATGCGGAGCGGCGGACGAAGACGGTCGCCGGGCGTGCCGCGGAGAAGACGGGCGCGGCCCGCCAGGCAGAGCCGCCGACGCGGCATCGGCCGATGAACGACGACGATGATGGCGTATAGCGCGAATGCACAATCAACTTTCGGAGGCTGAACATGCGACCTTTATCTAAAGCACTGATTACTTTGATGGGAATTACATCGGGATCTTTGGCGGCGCATGCGCAGTCCGAGACATTCAACGTGACCGGCGGCATCCAGGACTTTACGGTGACGCAAAGCGGTCTGTATGACATCAACGTACAGGGCGGCGCCGGCGGCCTCGCGAACTCTAAATCGGGTCCGAGTGCGGGCGGCAGCGGCGACGACATCACCGGCGAAATTTATCTCACCGCCGGTACGACGTTGGGCGTCATCGTCGGCGATCAGGGCGGCGCCGGCACCACGTATATGGCGAGTTCCACGAGCAGCACCAGCTACTACGCGGGCGGCGGCGGCGGCGGCAGCTTCGTGTACATCGTCGGCAATGCCAACCCGCTGATCGTCGCCGGCGGCGGCGGCGGCGCGGGCTATGGCGAAACCGGTCGAGATGCCACCGGTACCACGTCTGGCTCGAACGGCGGTGGCACCAGTCCGGGGGAGGGCATGGGTGGCAGCGCCGGCAACGGCGGCACCGGCGGTAGTTATGCCGGCACGACGTACGGTGATGATGGCGGTGGCGGCGGCGCCTGGTTCTCGAGTGGCACGGCCGGCGCGGCCAAAAGTTCCGGCGGCGGCGGCGGCGGCGCCTTCTTCTTCACGGCAGGCGCGGGTGGGACGTCCTGTATCGCCTCGGATTACAGCTGCACCGGAACCTCCGCGGGCGGCTTCGGCGGCGGCGGCGGCGGTGGTTACAACGGCGGCGGCGGCGGTGGCGGCTACTCGGGCGGCGGCGGCGGCTCGGGTAAGAGCGGCGGCACCGTCTTCGGCGGCGGCGGCGGCTCCTACATCGATGCCTCCGTAGCAGAGTTGAACGAGGCAGTGGATTCGGCGGGTCAGGGCGTGGTGAGCTTCACGGACCTAACGCCGGTACCGTTGCCGGCAAGCGCGTGGCTGTTGCTGTTCGGTGCCGGCGGTCTGGGCGCATTCGTCCGCAAGCAGCGTAAAGCCTGAGGCAGCCGAGTCTTGAAACCGTCGCTCTGGTTCTCTGTAATCCCGCTGGCGGGCTTGAGCGGGCTCGCCGCGGCGTCGCCCATTCAGGTCAATGTCACCGGGACCGTGTCAGTCGCCGGGCTCGGTACGACTGCGAACAGCGGTTACACAGAAGGCCAAGCGATCAGCGGACAATTCGTCATCGACAGCGTCACCGGTAACGTGAGCGGTGCCACGCTTGGAAACTTCAGTGCGGCGGCGGACAGCGGCGATTCGCAGATCGCCGCGCTCTCCTCGACCAACGACTTCATCTTCACGCAAGGCGCTTACGACTCGGGTGGCGCCTCGACCAACGATTCGATCACGATCGATTTCTCCACCCTGACGAGCTTCTCGGGAACGCCGGTGAATTTTCTGCTGCAGCCGGCGGCGACGCTGGCCCAGCAAATCGATTTTACCGGCGCGAGCAGCTCCTTTCCGAGCACCGCCACGTTCTACTCCGGCGCGGCTAGCGGCAGCGGTATCACCGCCGTTCGGGTATACCTGACCGCCGTGACGGTGGATGCGGCATCGGTCGCGGTCAGCGCCGCCACCGTCACCGTTGGGCAGATGTCGACGCTCACGGTCACGCCCGCGGTCAGCGGCACTTTCACGTATCAATGGTACCAGGGGACCAGCGGCAGCACGGCCAATCCGATCGCCGGCGCCACCGGTGCGGCCTATACGACTCCCGCGCTCAACAGCACGACGAGCTATTGGGTCCAGGTGACCAGTTCGTCAGGCGCCGTCGAAGACAGCCCGACCATCACCATCACGGTCACGACGCCGGCCGCCGTGACCGATGGCCCCATGCCGCCGTGGGCGATGTGGTTGTTCGGAGCAAGCCTCATCGGCATTGGTATGCGACGGCGAATCAACGCCTAGAGGATATATCGAGGGGCTTGAGTTTCTGCCATCCGGGCACCACCTGGCCCTCGAGACGGATCGGTGTCAAGCGCGCGAGCGTCAACAAACAATGCCGCAGCGCGGCGTCCCGATCCACCGATCCCGTGCTGACGAGCCAGCGACTATCCGAAACGCGGCCATCGGCCTCGACGCGAACCAACACACTCGGGTCCTGTTGAGCGTCGTCGTGACGCCAGCGTTGCACGGGCCATGCGCCACAGACCCGCGACACCTCGGCGTCATCGGCTGCGGCGGCATCGACGATCACACCATCCGTGTCAGGTTGTGCGGGCAGCACGGGGACCGCGGCATGCGGCAGCGGTATGGAGACCACGGGATCGCCCGCGACGAAGTCGCCGCTCACGACCACCGAGAGGCGAGACGGCAATTCGGTCAACAGCACCAGCGGCCGCACGGCATCGGTGGCTTCACGTAACGGCGGTGACAGCACGATGCCGATGCCGAACAACACATGCAGCGCGAGCACTGCGAGGGCGATCGTGACGAGCGACCAACCAGCCGCGGGTTCGTTGCGCTCATCAGCGAGCATTGCGGAGCCGGCGCGAGGCGATGCCGATCAGTCCCGCGCCGAACATGCCGAGCGCCCACAGCGGCAGCGGTCCGTCGGTGGCTCCGCCGCTGCCGCTCACCGATGTGAGTGAAATCGCCAGCACGTCATTCGCCGGAAACAAGACGCCATTGCCGGCCGTGACACTGAAGCTGAGATTGCCGTTCAGCGCACTGCTGGGTTGAAAAACCAGAGTGAGAGAGTCGGAGGCCCCTTTGCTGACGCTGCCGACCGTGCAGCTCACCGTCTGGCCGGATTGTGTGCAACCCGAGGTGCTGGAGCCGGTGACCAGCGAGAGGCCGGCTGGCACCGTGGTCTTGACCACCACCGAGGTCGCGGTGGGCGGTCCGCTGTTGCTGACAATCAATGCATAGGAGAGGAGGCCGCCCGTGGCCTTGCCGCTGCCGGAGAGCGTGAGGTTGGAGGTGTTCCAGCCGTTCACCAGCACCGCGGCATTGACGCTGCCGATGCCGGTAGCGAAGTCCCAGCCGGTGTTCGTGCCATAGGCTTTGACAAACGTGCTGCTGCTGGTCGACGACGCCCCGTAGCTGCCGCCCGGCAGATAGCAGTTGATGGTGCCCGTGCAGTTCACGTCCATGTCGCCTAAGGTGACGTCGTAGAATGCACAGCTCACCGACACCGCGCTGCCATTGCTCGAGTTGCAGACGCTGCTGCCACTCGAGCCATACTCCGCCGCGGCGATTGCATAGTACATCGGGTTCGGATTGCCCTGCCTGGAGCCCGTCGACTGGTTCACCAAGGCCTGGATTCCGGCCATGATAGGCGAGGCGAACGAGGTGCCGCCGGCCCCGGACCAGCCGCTCGGCGCGCCGGTGCAGGCGACGCCCCCATCCGCCACGTCGGAGTCGCAGTAGACATAGTAGTGGTCCCAGGCGCCGTTCGCCGCGAACAGCGAAACGTCCGGAAGGTCGCGCACCTTGTCGGCGGGATTGCCGATCAGGGACTGCCACGAGGGTTTGGCGTAACCCGCGCAGCTACCGCTCACCACCTCGGCGGTCGAGGGCGCTCCGGTGGCGCAGCCGCTGGGGCCCCCGCTGCCGCTCGCGGTGGTCAAATAGTACGCCGCTCCGGTGTAACTGTTACAGAAGCCATTTGCACCGTAGGGCAGGCCGTCACCGTACCCGGCGCCGTAATTACCGTAGTCATTGGCCAACAGCGCGCTCGCGCAGGAATCGTTCCACGGGATTTCAGGGACGTAGGACAGCGCCGAGCCGTAGGTGGCACTATTGGTGGTGCTCCAATAGGTGTAGGTCGTGCCCGCGTAGGTGTCGCCGAAATCCGTGCCGCCGACCGCAACATTGTAGGGCGTGGAGGCAAGGCCGCTCACGCCAATGCCATGCGTGGCATTATCCAGGTCGGCATCGCAGCTGGCCGCGCCCTCGTCGCCCGCGGCGACGAACACCGAGGTGCCGAGCGCGACCGCCTCCGCGTAGAGGGAATTGTAGGTGGCGTTTGCGGTGGCGCCGTTGGCTGCCTCACACTCGCCATAGCTCACGCTGACGATGGCGGGCGGGCTTGCTTCTGATCCGTTGACCAGGTTCTCGAGTGCGATCAGGCTACCGAAGGTGGTTGTGCTGGCGCAGGACGCCAGCACGATGGCCGCATTTGGCGCAGCGGCGCTCGCCCATTCGGCATCGAGCGTGGCCTCGGCCTCGTCGCCGGGGACGACCCCGGGGTTCGCA
>Ga0116230_10000200_pt1 | contig 48326 bp, 62 predicted proteins | sample S1TSphfallax_3_FD_88678 | JGI IMG/M metagenome (GOLD analysis project Ga0116230, IMG submission 88678) | Host-associated microbial communities from peat moss isolated from Minnesota, USA - S1T2_Fd - Sphagnum fallax MG | ecosystem: Host-associated > Plants > Peat moss > Unclassified | place...
AAGTTTCATCCAAAAACATTTTGAAATCATCAGCAAAGAAAATCTCTTCCCAAAATTCAACTGGAATTTGACGAGCCGCGATGTAGGCACGAGCAAAATGATCTTCAGGAAGATCCACTATTCTAGGAAGATCAATATGATGTAATCCAACTGGATTGTGATCTAATTTCAATTCTTCTGTTGGTTCAGAGACAGGAGTTTGCCCAACTACATTATATTTACCATCTGCTTCAAATTTTTCCATGACGTAATCTTTGTACATCAATGGATCTAGAAATTTTAGAAAATTGTGAAAGTTGGTACTGACGTTACAGTTCCAACATTTGTACCCATACCCGTTATAGTCCTGAGCCTTGAATACGTAGCCGCGAGCCTTCAACGCATTTTTTTTAGAATCACCACAAAACGGACAACGAAAGTTGTATAGGTCTGTAGATTTTTCTTTGAAAAGTTGAAGTCTTGCAGAAGTTAAAAGCAGGTATTTACGATCAAGATATAGGCTCATCACAACATGATATGATAAATTTCTTTAATACTCAATTAGCCGTTGGCAGTTATACCTAACAATGATGTCAGCAATCCCCACTTGTGGAACATCAAACCACCAAGGATAGCCGTTGCAAAAGCAATGTATTTCCAATTGTCCACAAGAAATTTAAAGACTTTGAACTTTCCATCATCTTTAGGATCTACTATTTCAGGCTTTGGTGCGCTAGCTTGAATTTCACTAATAAGATCGCGCTTTAGTTCTTCTAAGAACTCTCTACGTTTTTCATCCTGATTGTCGATCTTTTCTTCGATTTCAACCATAAAATTATCAAGCTTCTGGTTGATATCCTTAAGAGACTGTTCGACATTCATGTTAATCTTTTCCTGTGTTCTTAAACGATCCTCATAGATAATAATATTACGATTCAATGCCTCGATATGGGTTTCTGCCCTATCGATTACATCTTCCATTTTCTCCAATGATTTGGTTTGAATGGAACTATCTTTGCTTAGAACAGCAACACCTGTCTCCAAAGTATGAATGCGTTCTAGTTCATTACTTGGCATTAGGATCACCAAGTTTTTTAATAGTTTGTAGATCTGGTAATGGTGCTAACAAATTGGCAGGAGCCGTTGGCATTGTATACACAGGGACAAACTTGGTTGTTTGACATCCAGTGATAGAACTCAAAAACAAGATTGAAAAAACCATCCAGTAAAAAATACGACCTTTCATATTATTTGTCCTTTTTGTTCTGTGCAGCTACAGCGGCTTGTTGTTTTGTGTACCAATCTTGCCAACCTTGTGCAACTGCTTTGTATTGAAGACAAATACCATAGTTGGCATTATCCACGTTCAACGCATCAACAGCTGAAACACCAGAAGGTGTTGTATTAGCAGCCGCTGTTGGATCGATGTTTAGACCTTGAACTGATGAATTAAAAGAACTAACCCAACCTTCACTAAGAATTGTTTTAACGTCTGGAACATTCTTAGTAATAACGTCTGAATTATCATGGACCACTTTAGTGATCACTTTGACTCTGTCAACGTATTGAATTTGTACTTTAGTGTTTACGCCAGTTGATATTTCATGTAGCTCAGCATCGTCTTTATTTTTTTGAACAATGTAAGCGTTAATTTCTTTCTGTGCTTCGGCCTCAACTTTGTTATGAAACCAAATTTTACCCCAAAGAAGTAAACCACCCAATAAGATGATTCCTGCGCCAATCAAATAGTAGGATGGAATAAGTTTGACAGCTGCCCCAAAACCATCTTCAAGAAGCGTAGTTAATATACTCATGACGATCCATTTGTTATAGTTTGACTAGAACTATTTGTTCTAGTTGATGTGGTTGTTACTTGGTCGCCACCACCAGGTATTGGTTGTTCTGTTGTTTCTTTAATTTTAACAGACGCACCACCACCGGCTAATATGCCACCAAAAGCAATACCGAAATTAATCATATTGAATGTAGCAGGAGCCAATACGGTTGTGTAAATGACCAAACCAAAAAATATTAAAGTACCTATGACCCACAAAATACGAGCAGTATCGAACGAGATACCGTCTTTTTCTGTAGAAATATCTTTAATAACACGCTTGGCTAAACGAAACATAACAACTCCTAGGCTAGGAGGTATTTAGGATTACTGACCCAGCACGTAGTGATTATACTTTGCTATGAATGTATCGTGAGTAGCAGCACCCTGTGGAGTGTTATAACATTGTTTATAATAAGCCCAGATGGCTTCAATGTCATTAGGTGCAGGTAGGTTTCCTGGTTTACGTGCATAGTGTATACGAGCCATACAAATCGCATATGGATCATTGTAGATCATGTCGTCAGCTGTGCCTTGATGTCCACCATTGTAGTTCTTGACTTGAAAAGCAAGAGTTGCGTGATAAGCAAGGTAATTTGTCCAAATATCGTTGAAATCTTCAGCTTCCATTTGAAAAATTCCACGAGCCGGTCCACCACCACCCTGAACGCGATACATGCCAAAGTTACTTTCATTGGCACAAGTAGCCAACAAAAGTTCTTCAGCGTTTGGTGAATATAAACCAATTGGAGTAAGAGTTGATTGAATTAATGAGCGTAAATTAGCTACGACTAATGGGTTATTCATTTCTTATGACGCTCAAGAGAATTTTTCTTAATTTTCTTTTTGATCTGAAAAGCATAATTAGTTGTTGCGTCTGCTGGTGCAACACCGGCTACTGCGCCACCACCTACTGACATAGCAACATCTTCTTTGACATTTGTTTTTTTAGCATTGTATGAAAAATAATCATCACCACCGCCCTTGTTCTTAGGGTTGAGTTTGTGCTGCATTTTAGACTTTACTGTGTTTTGTAATTGACGATTTGCTAAGTATTCAGACTCTTTACCTTCTCCGATACCAGTTGGAGATGGTCCAGTAGTGTGTCCGTGGACTACACTAGGGCGGCGAGAAGAATTTGGACGAGTGACAGTCTTTTGCTTACCAACACCAGCTACACCACCAATGGTAGGTCCACCGGCTTGAGTATTTTGTGCTTTCTGTTTATTAGAAACAGGAGGGGAATTCTTACTGGCTGTCTTGCCTAGAATCTTTTGCTTTATTTCGGTCATTGTTTAATGCTCTTAAAATTTCAACTACTTTCTGATCCAACCCTATGGTGTCCGTTTCAATGGTCAATCCGCGAACACCTTGGATCTGCTTAGGTAGCAAATTCAAGAACAACAAAAAAGGCTTAATGACCTGCCAATCTTTTTGATCTAACTTCAACCAAAGTAATTTGGATGATGCTTCGATCCCAAAAACATTATAAAATATAATCAAATGATTCAACAAAAGTCGTTCTTTCAACAAACCTGTTGAATGATACTTAGTCAACAATCGCTTGATGTACAAAATTCTATTCAAATCTTCATCAAACTCAGCTTGTATAGCAAACGGTTTTTCGTAAGCTTTAGCTGCATACAGAATAAAATTATCGTCATTCAAATCATTAATCATATAAACTTTATACGTCCGGTGGACCGTCATCTATACCACGTTCACCTTTTGTCATACGAGCCAAAACTTGAAGAGGCGTTTCGTCTGGTACTTCCGGATATTCTCTATCATCAGCAATTTTCATAACTGCTGCAAGTTCATCTTCATTAACTAACTGTGCATAGCACTCAAACACACCTTCATCGTCTTTATCGCATACCATATAAAGATATATGTCACTAATATCACCATGTGCATCTTCAACATGAAACACATACTCACCTTCAACGGGTGCAGCATACATGTCGGGCGCAAGAGGATCAGTAATACCGGCTAAAATAGATGGACCCTCTTCTGGAGTCATACCGTTCTTACCTTCTATGTCAATATGCGGAAGAGTAATACCGTGAAGATCTAAAGCACCACGAACGGCTTGAACAAAAAGAATTGGAGCAACAAAACGCTTAGCAGTAACAGCATCAAGCAAAGTGTTCAAACGATGAACATCTGTTGTTTCGTCATAAAATTCTGGGCGGCTATTTACGATTTCTGTCATTTAGTGTATCCAATTCTTTCAAGCTGTTTGATTGTGTCTTTTGCACTGATATGCAATATTCCAATACCTCCAGCCTTTATCCATTCCTCGATGTTCTTATCTTTATCATCAATTAAAACATTAGGATGCTTAGTTACACTATTTAGGGCAAAATTCTGTTTCTGAACACGAGCCACAACGTGAAACCTGTTGTCAGGAACCATCATATGTGTTTTGTTCCAAAGCTTCTTTCCTTTAATAGCAACTTCAATAGCTGACTTACCCCATTGAGGATAAGCAGTTAAAATTTGAGGATTCCAATACCTGACAAAACCCCATAACTCATCATAGTCCTGCATAGGTTCTAATTGTGACCAAAATTCAACAGTGTCACAGGCTTCCGAATAAGCTTGATTCCTCTTATTCTGTCCAAAATCCTGAAATTCTTTACCGTCGATGTCGTAACCAATTCGCTTGGAAGCTTCTTTATGAAAATCGACTAACACACCATCCATATCAACATATAAAATCATAATATAACCTCTTATTTCTTACGTTCTCCACTTGGAGTTGTTTTATTCCAATTCTTATCTTTTTCACCAATAACCGGCTCAGTAATAATCCTGTGAGCAGGCTTTCCAGTGGCTGTTGTACCGCGAACCTTGCCAAGGTACTTACGGGCAACTTTTCCGGTTCCTGGACCTTTAGCGTTCGTTCCACGAAACTTTTTAGCTTCATTGTTACCGTCAACGTCTGCCTTTTCACCAACCTTTAATTCTTCCTTGACAGGGACACAATTAGGAACGGTCTTACCGTTCTTTTTCTTTTCGCCAACTTGCTTATACCCTTTCCAACAAGGATCTTGCTCGTTGATGAATTCTTCAAAAATTGAGTCCAAATCACTAAGTGACATTATAACATCACTTTCATAAGTAGTGCTAGCATTAGGTATAGTATCTCTACGTAACTTCTTGTTCATATTGGTTTTCTTTGTTCCTGCTGGGACTGGAAGTGACTGAGCGTAATTATTGTTTCCAGTGTTTGGTGCTCCACCATCGTAGGCTTCTGCCTGTGGTTTCAAAAGAGAATTACCACCTGAGTTCTTCATACGACGCTTTAAACCTTTGATTGTTTTATCCAATTTTACCTTAGGGTCTTTGATTTTTTTCATGTCCGCACGATGATTGACCATCAAATCGTCATATGATTCTTTGAGTCTACCGTTATCAGGTGCTGAACCGGGATATGTGGTTCTATCACCAGGAGTCACTTTTGGCTTAGGAAAAGGCACCTTGACTGTTTTGTTTAAACCACGGAAATCTTTTCCCTCAGCAGAAAATGATTTTACGTTGTCAAGATCAGTCGTTTGGTCTTTAATTGCTCGACCACGAATGTCAGCTAATTTTTTAGGTATTGTTGGCATTCTTTTTCTGGCGAATTTGTTCTTCTACAGCCTTAAGGTTGCGAACCAACGGTGTATTACGATTCAATCCACCTGGGTCTATTGCATTGACTCTTTGTACGTCATGCACCAACCTCTGATGATATGCTTCCAATTCTTGTAATGTTTTTTCTGTCATGTTATTTCCTACGAATATCTTTCAATGATTTTGGTGTGGTTTCTTCTTTGTAAGCCGTCAATCCGATACCACCGCTCGGAACTGCGCCCATCCTACCATCAAAATAATCACCAGGTGGTCTTGCACCTTTAGCTGGACGATCTTTACGATATTTCACACCCTTGGCTTGGGTTTGAGTTACTTTAATTTCTTGATTGCTTTCACTGACTGGTTTAGCACATTTACAAATTGAGGCATTTGCTTTAGTTGTCTTACCAGCTTTTTCTGATTCGTCGGCGTGGCATGCAGCAAGAGCACTATGTGCATCACCATCATGTTGCCAAACTGTTCTATGCTTTCCTTCTTTGGCAGCAGGGCAACCTAATTTATGTACACGATATGAACAATTATTGTGACTGAAAGTGATAAGATGTTTTTCAGCACTCTCAACAACTTCACGAGAAGTAGCTTTGTTTCCTGGAACAGCAATTCCACCTTTGTATTTGTCACCTTGAGATTGTCCTTTGACTTTCTTTTGAGCGATCATGTCTACAATAGTTGGAAATTCCTTCTCGAATAATAAATCCACAGATTCATGTTGAACATCGTCAACAATCCCACCACCGGCATCTCTTGTTGTATCCATTTGACCTTCAAGAGGCGTTGGCTTCTTTTTCCTGAGAACGTTGAATGATCCCTGCTTTACCCTTTCGTAGCCAGCGGGAACTGGGTGGCCACTTTCTGGTGCTCCACCGACTGGCTTAGGTACTTTTGGGGCACGGATACCCATTACCGGTTTTTCGAAATAATTTTCAACCAAACTCTTTAATTCATGAAGCCAAGATACAATCTGCGTTTGAGTCTCTTCATTGGCTTTGACAAAATCATTTGTGTTGTCAAATAAGAAAAATCCTTCTTCAAACAAATCTTTGTAAGCATGCATAAAATTCACAGAAACATCATACTTTTCAATGATGGTCTTACGTGGAAGTGGTCTTTCTCTTGCTTCGTTGCGAGTGATTGCGTTTTGAAGATCCGTGTAAACGAAAATACAAGCAGTTTCATAGCCCATTGTTTCAAGAACTGCCTTGACTAAAGTTGAGTCATCGTACTTATTTGCGTTGCCGTTGATAATAAGCGGCCTACCATCAATTCTTTCATCGTTTTCATTGCGCTGGATTGAGGTAATAAGACCATCGAGAGAAACTTCGGTGGCTTGAGATTCTTTGAGTGCGGTCCTAAGGATAAAATCTTTTCCTGAACCCGGAACTCCAATTAAAAACACTGCATTATTATTATTCATTTCTTCCTACTCTGTGAGAAAGTGCCGGGAGTTTACAAGGCTCCCGGCCAATTTTATTATTGTCTTTTAGTTATCGTTATCCGATTAAAGCTTTGAGACGACAGTATTAGCAACTGCCTTTTCTGCATCTGTTGCTGCTGTCTTAACATCAGCTTCTACACCGGCAATTACTGTTGCTCCGGTTACAACCTTACCTGACTTCCATAGCTTGTAAGCTACGACAGCAGCTAGTACCACAATACCTGTAATAATTAAACCTAACATGTTAATTTCCTTTTGTTATTAACTAACGTATTTATACTATTAAGAACGTATGTTGACACTATTAGCTGAATTTTCCGATTGGATCATTTTGATAATAGTCTCAGTCAACTGAAGGTCCCTACGAATATATTCCAACTTTGTTTCTAATTCTTCCTTCTTCTTAAGATACATAGCTAACTCCTTCAACTGGCGTTTGCGTTGTTCTTTAACATCCGAAAGAAGAATGATTCTAGATTTCTCTGTTTCCATCCTTTGATTTATACAATTTCTCCAGTCTCAGTATCAACATCTTGATTGTTACCTATATTCTTAAACTTGTCCCACATGCTGCCACCCGTTCTAGTTGGTGTAACCTGCTGGTAACCAATGTCTTGGTTGAGTGTCTGACCAGAATCTTCAATGTCGTAAAGCTTCATCTTTCCATAGTTAACACCAACTAAGAAACGTTGATTTTCATTCACATCAGTAGATCGACTTGCCAGCTTCTTGACTGCTAATTGGTTTTGAGCACGAAGTTGATCATTTGTTGTGACTACCCATAATTCATCCACAGTGGCCGGTAGACCAAACGATTCAGAAGTAGCATCCATGTCAGGGTCACTGTCTTTAAAGCCAGCACGAGTGATCTGAGTCGCGCTAACGATAGGACATTTGATTTCACCGGCAAGACCACGCAATTCTTCAGCTATGCTCTTAACGTAAGTATAACTGTTTACGTTGTTTCCTGGTTTGTAACGTGAAGAAGTACAAATGTTCAAATAATCGACAAAAATCACATGTGGCCTAAATTGTTTCTTAAGAAGAAGTTCGTTCAACAAAGCACGGAAATGATTCACGTTAGCTGTTGCGGTTGGATACTCTTTGACAATCAATCTACCTTTAATAGTTTCCCTCATGGTGGCTATTTTGCGATCATAGTTTTCCTTAGGAAGGTCTACAAGATTCTTAATTGTAATATCAAGAAGATTGGCATCGATACGCTGTGATATCTTTTCTTCAGCCATTTCCAACGTAATGTATAAAACATTGAATCCTTGTTCAAGGTAACCAGCTGCGAAGTCACACATGATCAAAGATTTACCAACTTTAGGTCCAGCTAAAATAACATTCAAAGTTTTAGCTTCTAGACCTCCACCCGTAGCAGAATTGAATCTTTTGTTTGAAAGGGGAAGCTTAGTATTTTTACGATGATAGTATTCGTAACGATCATCTGCATCCTCAATGTAATCGTGACCTACATTAGGATCAAAGCTTACGGCAAGAGCATCAGTCAATAACTGAGGAATGTTACCTTTGTCTTTTTTACTTTTACCACCCATAATTTGGATGGCTTCATGGATAGCATTGTGAAGTGCTTTTTCTTGACAAAATTTTTCTGTCTCAAAATCTAACCAAGCTATATCGTCTTCTTTTTGATTTTTAGCTATACTGTCTAAAAGAATTTCTACTTGTTCAATGTCGCTTTCAAAAATATCAGTACGATGGTTGATAGCGATCCACAAAGCATCCGTTGACGGAGGCATCTTGTATTTTTCAACATGATTGGCTAATTCAGTGAAGACAATTTGTTCTGCGCGAGACTCATTAAAATACTCAATTTTCAGATATGGAAGAGCCTTTCTTAGAAACGGTTCGTTCTTCAATAGGTTCTTCAAAATACATACTTCCATCCGTATCATCGTCATCACTCAATACCTCTTTCTTCAAATCATTAAAATTTGTTTGTGCATCTGCAATACAAATGAACAAAATTTCACCAACCAACTTAGAAAATTCATCACCGTAATAAGAAGCATGCGTACCGGGAATCTTCTTGATTATTTCGTGATCGAATTTGGTCTTACCGTAATCATCTAGGACTTGGATATCCTTTACAGTAAAGACTGTTCCCTTGTACGCACCTTCTAAAACCTCTATTGGAAGCAATCCATTATACTCGTCGGCAATCCTAAAGAACTTATCTTTTTCGTATTTTTTTAGCTTCAAAATAATGAGGATGTCTTCTAATTTCTTATGAAGATATCTTTTCATTATTCGTCTCCATCCTCAATGTTAAGATCCTCGTAACCTTGATACATTGAATCACCAGTCAAAGCGTATGTATCTTTGACCCAATCCTTGAATTTTTGATCGTTCAAAATTGGCGTCCAAAATTCTGCACAATTCATATCTGCTTTGCGCCATAGTTTATCTTCGACTTCGCCAGTCTCCATATCTACACGTGAATACCAACCCGGTTTAGGTTTGGTCACATGTCCAGATTCTATAGCAAGATCTTTTAATCCAGAAAATTGACTGATACCACCATCAAAGCGCACTTCAATCGGAATCTTAGATTTTTCTTTGACAAATCTAGACTTCTCAACATTGATGATAAAATCGTAACCAAGGATTTCAGTTTCACCTTGTTCTTTTTCTTGTTGACGACCAATGATGAATGCACTATCTGCGGAATACAAAGGTCCAGTACCACCACTAATAATGGCCTTCGGGTACATTCCTTGTTCCATGTAAATATGCATTACTACATGCATTGGAATATCTTTAAGGTTCAAATGTGGGGTAACCATACGGAACAAAGATTTGATTTGTTTAGCGCGAGTCATGTCAGTGACTGACTTTTGGGCTAATGCATCTTCTACTTCTTTCTTAGAAGCTAGATTACCAACAGAATCTATAGCAATGAATAATTTGTCGCCACGTTCCACTTCTTGGAGTTGAGCCATGATATCAAACTTCAATTGCTCAACATCTGTAAGCGGACTATGAACAACACGAGACATATCGATACCAAATGCATCAAAATATGTTTTACCCGTTCCAAATTCGGAATCGTAAAACAAACATACACCATCTGGATATTTTTCTTGATAAGCTTTAACCATCATTAAAAGAAATGCCGTCTTAAAATGTTTAGATGGACCGGCCCAAAGAGTCAAACCTGGTGAAATACCACCATTAAGATCTGCTGATAGCGCCACATTAAGAATAGGAATTTCTGTTTTAATTTGATCTTTCTTATCGAAGAACTTTGAATCAGACAGAATGGCTGATTCTTTGATTGTTGAATTCTTCTTGATTTTGTCTAGGAGTTTGTTTGGTTTATTTTGCTTGTTTTCCATAGTCGTTCCTTCTAATAAGAAGGAACATTATAGCAAAAATATGGTTAATACTCTACTGGAACAGATGCTCTAAAGATCCTCTTTCCTCTAGTTCCCACCCAATGGCCTCAGTGACACGTTCTATTTGCACAAGATAATTCTTATTGAACATTGCTTCATAATCAATCCTATCGTCCACTTCAAACTCTTTAGGAATCACTGTCGTAAACGACACGACATCAGATTGAAGCTTGTTGGGTTCTTTCAAGTAAACGTACTTAAGTTTTTCACCTTCTTTAATAGATTGGTACTTTCTCGTAAGATCTTTCCTGATCAACCAACGATTAAAAACGATAGCTCCCTTCACATGTGCTGGGGTCTTATTTCGAAAAATAATTTCGGTACTGTTAGAGCCATCATATTTCTCTAATCCGTGCATGCCTAACGGTGCAGCAATATCTTGTACTGGAAGGTTAAAAAATTCTTTACGAAAGTTCTCATTGAAGTCACGAAGTTCTTTAATAGTTCCACCATTGATAATAAGCTCAAAAGCTTCTTTAGCTGCCTTACGGCAAGCACCCGGAGTAGATGATTTAATAGCTGCCATGCCAGTAATCTTAAGCTTTGGCTTGGCATACTGCACACCTTCCATGTTGTAAATGTTCAACATGTAATGCTTCTTCTTAACCCAAATGGCGCGATCTACCAAAGCTTCACGCTTCATTTCTAGCTTCTGTTCGTAAGCATTAGTGTAATCAGCTAACTCCTGACAAAACTCTTTTACCTTAGGAGCTACAACCTTTTCACAAATCTTATCCAAATGTTCTATGATCTTTCCTGGTCCCATAGCTTTCTGTTGCTCAGCCGTATACGCGGCATCCACAATGGCCTTAAAGGTCACGTAAACAGAGTCAGTGTCACTAGCGATGACATAGTCACCATTGGTCTGGCCTGTGCGCTTATTAATAAACTCGTTGAGCCTTTTCTGAATGAACTGCACAGATAGACGAGCAGATGTAGTAATAGCTTCAGCCAATCGTACATCGAAAAATCTAAAATATTGATTACCAACGGCACCGAAAGCTGAATTCAGCTGAATTTTCTTGGAAGCCTGAAGATTGTTGTATTTTGTTATTAACGCCTCAATCTTCAATCTTTCTTCAGGATCAGTAGTCTTTTCAAGAAGCTTTTTCTGTTCAGTCATCTTCTTTTTGTAAGCAGCACGATCTTTGTACATGCGGTCCATAATATCCGGCAAGAAACCGCGCACATTAGTCCTAAAGAACTGCCCATTGGGAGTCAATGTGAGTTTTTCATTTTTAAGTATGTCAGTGTCGTAGATCTTTTCTAACATACATTCAATGTTGTCAGTATTCTTTCCAAAGTTGCATTTTTCAAACCACGCCAATAGAAGATCACTGAACTCTTCAGGATGAAGTAGTGTTTCAGGAGAAATATTGAACATCATGATCAAATGAGGATAAAGACTAGTGAAGTCGAAAGCAGCTAACCAATGGTACATACAGGCTTTAGGTTCTTTAACGTAACCACCTATAAACTGTTCGCTCTTAGGATTCTCCTTCTTGGGAGGCATCATGATACCTTTGCGCTTAAGCTCGTTCATAACAATCGTATCCCACATGCGAACCTGTGAAAATACGTCCTCAAAGTTAACGCGAGCATCATAAGCAAGAGTTACAATCTGTTCGATCAAAGCGTTCTTGGCTTCAATCTTCATAACCAATTCAACGTCACCAATGTTGTAATCGATGAACTTTTGATAATTCTTAACAAACAAAGAATACAAATCTTCATACTCGGAATAATCAATTTTCTTTGATCCGACTTCTACACTACCAATGTAATCTAACTTGTATGATTCTTGGCTTGGGTTTGCAGAGAACTTGATGTACAAATCAATATAATCAATCATAGCGACACCGGAAATCTCGTGATAACAGATTTCGTCTGTGCCGACTCTAACATTGCGTTTTCTGACCCAACCCCATGGTGATAATTGCTTGATTAAATCCTCACCATCGGAACCCATGAATAATCGTTCCATACGGTTGATCATGTAAGTAAAGTCGAACCCTGCACTAGGATTTCCCATACGCAATGAACGACAAGCATTCCATCCAGTAACGATGTCTGGATAGTGCTTCTTCCATAGCTCCATAAACTTACGAATCAAATCTTTTTCATCAGCGCAATGGGTGTAAACAACATCCTCGCGAGTTGTCGTAAACGTTTGTTCAGAACCGTTACCATAGCCAAACACATAAAAATTACCGGCAACATGGATAGTGATAGCCGTTATAGGTTCATTCGCCTGTTCAGGCTTAGGGAATCCGTTTTGAGAACCAACCTCAATATCGATATAGGCAATTACAATGTCAGAGAATTTAAACTCAATATCATTAGTGTAAAAATCAGAAATGAAAGAGTATTCATGACGATTGTCACCGTACAATTTGAATCCAGGAATATGCTGACACTTTTTCCTAAACTCTTTGTGCGCGTTGATATCTTCAAAAGATACCTCGTCTAGTGGTTGACCAGAAAGGGTCTTGTACGGTGACTTATAGTTATTGGAAACCGTATATAGACGAGGTTGATAAGGAAGGCGTTTCCTTACGCGCTTCCCATCCACGACACCACGGAATAGAACATTATTCCCGTAGTGCTGGACGTTTGTGTAGAAATTTGTAGATTTCATTAAGTAGTTGAGACTGCTGCCGTTGTATTTGCAATATCTTCCTTCAGATCAGCAACAACTTCACGAGCAAGACGTTGGAGTTTAAAACCCTTGTGATGACCATGTGCTTCAATAAAAAGCATACGGAGAGCGCGCTCATATCCTTCAGGTCCCGCACCTTTAAACATTTGACGTTGCTCCTTTGTATAAGTCGTAGAAGGTGACTTACTCAAAGAGATAAATCTTCCCAAATTACGTGGAAGGGTGCTGTTGAACGTCGATCTGTTGGCCATTTATTTCTCCATCATTTAGTAGTTGATCACATTTATTCATAAATCTTTCTGGTTGACCCTGAAGACGAACCTGGAAGTTATGCCAGAAAGTCTCTTCACCAGTTACAGGATCACCAAATGTCGTACCCAAACCGTATCGCGGCATACCATCAGCAAGTGCCCATCCAATAGGCGCTTCAGCTGGTGCTGCCTCAAACTTAAGTGGCATATACTTTATGACCTTAATTCCCTTTTTCTCTGAAAGCCAGGTGTATTCTTCACCCACATCAGACCTTGATGTTTCACGAGCAGAAGGTTTATTAATAGTCAAAAAAGTAGACGTACTAATCGCCATTGCACTTGGTGCGACAAAAGTATGTTGACCGTTTTGAATATGGTTGGTTCTTTGAATATTACCAACGATAGCCCCATTATAAGCTTGCTCAACGTAAAGATCAATAGCTTTGTCATTTAATGGAACAGCATCAATATCCAAAAAAACCATTACATCAAAATCATACTTCTTGGCAATTCGACCAGCAAACTCTGGACGTACATCAACACCATTCATATGCCACGCACAATCCATAGAAATACCATGTGGTAATTGTGTTAATAACTGAAAAAACTCATAACCACTTTTATTGAATTTTTCAACAACAGCACGCTGTTTTTGAACAGCCGCAGGAGGAATATTATTCATATAAAAAGAAAAAATACCTGCTTTAATCATTATTTTCTCCAAGGAAATCCGGTTGGGTAACGTTGCTGCATAATTTCGTTACCGCGAGCAAAGAACTCACCAGAAACAGAAAGATTAGTACTATCGACAGTATAATTCACCGTGTACTTACCTGTGCCAACACCTTTGGTAGCTTGATTCAAAACATGAACCAACGCACGATCAACTTCTGGCACTCCTGGTTCACGAGCTTTACGGTGCCAAATAGGTGAAACATAAACAGCAAGTTTCTTTTGAATAAAATAACAATTCACATCAACCAGACGATCATTTGCATTGATTACTGTTGGATAATCTGGACCTAAACTTTCACAATCATCATTACAAAGAATAACACCGTTCTTGTCTACGATCTTACGTAGGGAATAGGTCCATCCGCACTTGTTGGCTTCGATAGTCTCTAAGCAACTGCTTACGTGGTCCGGATCAATGGTGTTGTCATCATCCAAGAACACCACGAAATCACCTTTAGCTAGAAAGGTTCCAGCCGCGTACATGCGGTGGCCATTCCAACGGTCTTTGCCTGTAGAATATGGCAACTCGATGACATCGACATTCTTGTAGAGGTCATACTTGTCGCGTCCTGCTATCTTATCGTATGAGATCGTCTCACACATCTTCTTGACGGCATCTGGACCATCTAAAAACACCAGGTGTTGGATGTTTTTGTGTGTTTGACTGGCTACAGACTCAAGACAAGCACGAAGAGATTCCCTGCCTGTGGTGGCAGTTATAACCGTGACGCCAGCAGACATTACGACTTACCACGAATAGAACGCTGATGCGCTGCCCATCTCTTCAAACGCTTTTTAGATCCACGCTTAGCTCGGCCTTTTCCACGCTTGTTCAACCCAGTCCCACTGCTCATTGTAAAACTCCTTCCTATACCAACAGTCCCAAAGTTCTTCTGGAACAGCATTTAAAATAAATTCACCATTAGTAGCCAATGAGGGACCGTATCTCAATGGAAATACATTATACGGTTCACACTCATATTTAAAGCCATTGTCGGTGAGTTCAGTAACCTTAATCCACCCAGGTGGTGTGCCTGTTTTGGAAACAAACTTATCACCGACTTTTACATTATCAAATACCATTATTTACCCTTATAAGTTCCATCTAGAACGGCTGCTCGGATAGTTTCATCAAAATTCACATTCTTCGTATTCATTGCAGACTTCATCATTGTGACCGTTTCACTTACAGTGTTGTATCCAGAACTAAATGATGCACCGGTTGCAGACAAACTCATTGAGCGACCACGAGTTATTCCATATGAACCACCTGTCTGAATAGCATCTTGGTTTGCACCCAAGAACAAGAAATCCCAATTGTAAATATCGGTTTGTTCTTTGATCTTAGCTGTAATTTGCTCGTGGTTATAAGTTCCACTAGCATTTTCTTCACCATCTGTAAGAATAACAAAAATTACTTTTTCAGGACGTTCGTGTTCAGGCATTGCTGCCAAACGTCTACCGGTTTCATCAATTGCATGACCAATTGCATCAAGCAACGGTGTGTTCGTATCACAAAAATAATTGCTTGTAGAAAGGTTTGGTATTTCCTTCAAATCCACAAATTCATAAGTTGGCATCACTGTAACTGGTCTAATCACTGTTGGTGACAAATTCAAAATGCTCGATACATTAACTGAAGATGATGCAACAGAAGCTGGACCAGATATCATTCCTTCTGTAGTAGTAGCAACACCAATACTTACAGATTGAGGTTGAGCAGAACCGGCTGCTGTACTAGTTGCAGTAAAAATAGAAAAAGAATTAGTTTGACTAGTTGGCATAGGACTAGAAGGAGTCGTAACAGGAACAGCATTCAATATTCCACGGCCCCATACGTTATTTCTGTTAGTTTCACCGCTGAATTGGTAAAGAGAAAACGTCATCTTACCTGGATCTTCCTTCTGTTTTTCAAGAAAGGTATTAAATCCACCAATGGTGTCATTTCGTAAATGCGCCATGGAACCAGAATTGTCCAAAACAAAAGAAACGTGTGTGTAATTCTTATTCATTATTCTACCTCAAAGTTAAAGTTAATATCGAACGCCCTATTTTCAGGATAGACGTTCGGATCGTTTGTATACCCACGGGGATTGCAGTAAACCTGACATCCTCCGACTGTATAGTTAAATGTGTCATGGGTGTGACCATGAACCCAATGTTTGATTTGGGGGTTATCAATAATCAATTCACTGAGATCACTGCTGTATGCATAGTTCAATGGATTATCACCATATTTAGGGTGAATAGACAAATATGATGGTGTGTGATGAGTCATCATCAAAAAGTTTTTTTCTGGATTTGCGGCCAACGCATTTTTCAATGCATGAAGAGTATCCTCATGCTCTATAACAGAATCTTCTGGTGTAAATCTCAAAGAATTGCTATACGGGCCGACTGTTTTACCGTTTACAATACAACCACAAAAGTCACTCATTCCTTGTTTAGAAATAACCATAGAAACAGGATTCCTGTTCTTAAAATTTGTCCACAATGTCGCACCAAAAAGTACTGTCTTATCCGTCAAAGCAACAGTTTCTTTGTTTAGTAGTCGAACGTTTTTCCAGCGACTCAAAAAATCTTGAAGAATTATAAAAGTAGTTTGAAAATCACCATGGTAATGCTCATGATTCCCCATGATGTAATAAGTGTTCTTAAACTTTACTGAACATTCACCAAAAAACTCTTCAAATTCTTTACGAATTCTTTTGGATTTCTTATCCGTTCGATTGGGATTACATAGTGCTGCTAAACTAATATCTCCAGACAAAAGAAGAGTCTCACCGCTCGGTAAAGGCGGCATTCGGCAAAACTCAAGATGTAGATCGCTCATTAAATGTATTTTCATTTCTTTTTCTTTTTGCGCTCTTCAACAAGACGAAGAACTTCAAGTTGTTCATCTTTTTCCATTTGATCCCATTTAGCAATTTCATCCAGTTTACGAAAACAACCACCACAATAACCTGTCACACTACTAACACCACATTGGTTAGTGCAAGGACTTACTGGTTCTGGTACTGGATCATCCCAAACACTTTTATTCAAAATCTACCTCTATCAATTCAACAGAGCACTCTTTGGCGTACTTTCGTACTCGATCAAACGCTGAACCCCAACGAACCAATTGGTCTTCAGTTGGTTTAGGTGACACAAAACGCACAATACCCTTTTGTACCATTTGAACAAAACAACGATCACATGACATGAAAGGTGTAGTGTATAAAGTATACCCTTGCAAACTTTGATCCCGACAAAAATTTAATGCATTGATTTCAGCATGAACTATGCGGCTATATTTTTCTTCCCGATTAGCATACAACTCAGGATTATCTGGCATCTTTTGTGGAAAACCATTAAACCCTATTGATGCTAATGAATGATCCGGTCTTACAATCACAGCACCAACTTTGGTACTAGGATCTTTCGATTTGCTAGAAACATACTTAGACAAACCTAGGTAATATTGATCCCAATCTTGTTGAGATTGTGAAGCGTGTGTTAAAAACGCTAACTGTGTAGGACCAGAGTAATAAATTTCCTCAGACATTTTTAACCCTTTGTTTTTCTAAGTAGATATCATGTTTAACGATTTCTGGTGAAGTCCGATCCGGCCAGAATCCCCAAAAACCTTTGTTAATAGTTTTTCCGCGTGTAAACAATGTCCACGTTTTACCTGGCTTCGGAATCTCAACCCAGTGTAAGTTTTCTGGGATGAAAATCATGTCGTCCGCATTGCCGCCTGGATCGTACAATTTCATTTTGCGACAGTTTTGATATTTGATAGTACCTGGACCCATCCATTTCGTACCCCATGGAGTGTGTGCCCAATAACCACCCTTCAAGATTACCGTAAAATACCAATCCCACGGATGGGTATGAAAAACATCATCATCTGATCGCATAAACTGATGCAAAAAAGTGTTGTAAGGGATGTCTTCTCTTAATCCGGTTGCTTTTCTCGCATCACCGTCTGGATAGGCAAGGTAATATCGCGTCAAGTATGGGTCTATTCCATCCCTGTCGTAGATCACCAGTTTTCGGCCATTAGCTTCTAGCTTGTTAAGCAACCATTGGAACATCGAACACCTATTAATGAAGTGTTAACAGTATAACACAAGGTGTCTTAATAACGTAGTTTTACCATCAATTCTGTTAGATATTCTTTGTGTTTTTCGTAGAAACCTTTGAACACCGTATCTCTTAAAGAATCTTGAAAAACGCATATTGACCTAGGCAAAACATCAAAGAAATACCACAAAGTCTTTTCATCGATTTGCGACATCTCACCTTTCAACATGTAATAGTGTTTCTTTAATTCTAAAGCAGTCTTGAATGGTTGATGAATAGCTTTAATATGCTCCGGATCTATTTCGTAACTAGGATCAAATTTAGCTACAGATAAACCATTGACCAATCGAATTTCATCCATCATTCCATGGTCGGCGCAATTAAAGATTTCCAACAGCAAATTGGTACCTCTACCGTTACCACTATAATCTTTGTTGAACCAAGTGAAGTTCTTAGGAACAGGAATATCATTGCGATGATCGTAGTGTAGAATTTCAATATCGAACACATGATGTTGTCCAATCATGTTCCAAGTCTTACCCGTGCTAGAAATATCAACCAGAATGTAATTTTCTGGAACATGTGACTTGATGTATTGAACAGCCGCTCTAGGATCTTTATATGCTGCCCTACGACTGAACGGTAAGTAATAAGACGCTTCACTAAAGTAAGTATTAAAAATCTTGTAGAACAACTGGCAATCTCGACCCAAGAATACCGGCTTCTTGTTTGGATGTTTCCTACGCAATAACTCACAACAAACAAAAATCCAAGGAAGATTCAACTGATTAGAGATTGCAAATATCTCGGCAAAATGTTCATGGTTCCTGAGCCTGGTTTCGCGTACCAGCATGGACAGTTCTTTAAGACCTTTAGCCTCAAGTTCTTTTTCCGTTTTGGTCTGTTCTGATTTAACATAATGGACGACTTTAAAGCCTTCCTGGGCGGCTAGCTTGATGTCGGCATGCCCATTATCCCCTGTGTGGCTTTCTAGGCTCAGATGCCCTCTCATTGCCTTCCAAAAGGTTCCATGTTGCTTGTCTGCGAGGGAAGCATGAATTGTGACCTGTTTGTCCAATCCACACGTTCTAACAAGACGAAGGATATCAGCAGGAGGTAGGTACATATCACTAACGAGAAGATCACCATGACTGACTTGTTCCATGGTTTCTTTAATCGGAAAACAGACATCTTCTTCATATTGAACCTCATACTCCATCATCTGATCAATTAAATGATGTGGGATGACGCCACGGTTGGCTAATTGAGTATAGATATTACGCAATGGACCATAGTTGCATTGCTTTCGATGGAATTCAAAATTAGGAATATCGATCTCTTCACCCATCTTTTTCCAAATGGTATCAGATCGAACATAGCGACGAGCTATTAAAGTATCGAATACATCAAACGATTTCATAATGTAAATCCAACTATTAAAGTTTCTTCTTGGTTCCTATGCTGTACTTGGCAACCAACTGCCAGTCAGCTTTGTCTTTGAAAGAAATGATCTTGATCTGTGATAAGGGAGCCACATCGCTGTCGGCAATCTCAGGAATAATTTTTAATAGTTCCCATTGCGCCAAAAGTTTGGCAATCGTATTACGACGCTGATAATCATTTTCAGTAATCGTAGATGGCTTACCATCCAAAGCGAATAATTCTTTAAAATGAACTATGGAATAGCGACCTTGCTTATGGAGAATATGCGCAGACTGGTAAAGTATGTTTTCGTTTTTGGCAGCAACACCAATACGGGTCAAGGATTCACGAATAATATTGAAACTATCCGGCTTCGTCAAAGTCACTTCTAGGCCAACACCCTTAAATAAATCATCCATGTTCTTCACTCGCTTCTAAAATTTTTCTAATCATGTCCAACTGGTTATTATTTAGGATCTTCAAAGCGTCTCTAGCTTTGGTTTCATTGTAATTAAAATATCTTTTGACCAATTCAACATCTTCCTCTTTTGCATTCTTATTCCATTTCACATACGGTCTTCGCTTAGAAACCAATCCATTGAAATAAAAATCGTACTGCGCCTTCTTCGGAAGGTCAGGATACTTGTTCATCTCGACGGCAAGAAAAATGCCATCCTGATGATTGCTAACAACCTTGTTCACGACGTATGAGTTGTAATCCTTCTCGTCCTCTAAGCAATGCTTTTTAGTCAAAAGTAGTGAAGGAATAATATCTTTAAACAAATCAGCCATTCTGGGTTCTCTTTAAATATTCTCTAGCCAATTCGACACCTGGTAGATTATCACCTAATCTTGAAATGCCAACATTGCAAGGAGTGCAAATCCAACCTCTAATTTTATTGGTATCATGACAATGATCAACAACCAAAGCATCGGTAATTTTGAAACAACACTCACAAGCTTTAGGTTTAGGATGTATATCCTTTTTCAAATCAGTCAAAACTTCATTAAGTTTCTTTTCACAATCTCTACAATACGTGTAGATCCTAGCTTGTTTTCTACCTTCTTGTCTTTTTCTGAATAAGTCTACGGACAAATTCTTTTTACATTCTGGACAAAATTTTGTTTCTTTATTTTCTTGTATTCCTAATAATTTAGCCAAAGACATTATTTTACCTCACATTCAACCATCACCTCTGTCAAATAAGCAGCAAGATTGATTTCCTGATCTAAACAAGATGTGGCCTGAAAAAGATACCTACCGGTAAGGACAACTAGAACAGGAAGTGATTTTTGTTTAAATATATCTTCCATTTTGTCGTAAAGTGCCCTGATCACGACAAGTGAATCATTATCAGAATTTGTAGCTACCCACTTACGAAGACCGGCAAAATTCTGAGTCTTCAAATACCCAATCATTTCATCTATCTTGGCATCTGAAACTTGTGACAAAATCTCTTCTGTGATTGCACCGTTCTTAGATGCAAACTTTTGAAGTTCATTGAGAATTTTGCGATAGTCTGGAAAATACTTTTTGATGAGTTGACCGACAACAGGTTTTTCAAATTCAATTTTTTCTTTGGTCAAAATTTCTCCAACACGAGCATTAAATGCCTGTGCCATCAAAACCTTTTCTTTAGCTTGTAATTTGAATTCAATAGTAGCGCATCGACTATGAATAGCTTCAATGATCCGATTCTTGTAGTTACACGTAAAAATAAAAGAACAATTGACACTTAGCTCTTCAATAACACCACGAAAAGCCAACTGAGCGGCGCTCGTCAAATTGTCTGCCTCATCCACGATGATAACTTTGCGGCCACCTGTGAATGATACAGATGAACCGAAACCTTGAATTCTTGTGCGAAGGATATCAACACCATTCTCAAGTGAACCGTTGATGAAAATGTAATCTGCACCTATTTCATCACACATTGCTTTGGCAACAGAAGTCTTGCCTGTTCCAGTAGAACCGGTTAACAAAAGATTAGGAATCTCTTTCTTATCAACATATGATTGAAATGTTGCTTTTAGTGCATCAGGGATGATGCATTCGGAGACTTTGTGTGGTCGATAGATCTCAGACCAAAGTATTTCACCTTGACCAATCATAATATATTCTCCGAATTATTTAGTAATGGTATTCGCTCGGACTACTTCCCGTATAGCGTTTTCAATTGTGTGTTCAGGAACGACAGGATTTTCTACAGTGTATCCTCTGTTTTTCAATTCCCAAATCATGCTTTGAATTTTACGTTCTTCCATTTCTCTTTGTAATCTTTGTTGTACCCATTGTGAAGCGGTTATAGGCGTAAGTGCCTTATCAAAAAGATCCTCAGGATATTTACTGCGAAGAAATTCGTTTACATCAAGAACACCGTCGTTCAATCTCTCAATCAAAATTAGTGTGCGCTTAATAGCGTCTTCCAATTCAGAAAGTTTACTAGCTATCGGATCAACGTCAGTCCCAGGAACCCCATTAGTACAGTCACAATTTTTACAACTCATAATAATTCCTTAACCAAAAGTAGTGTACTTAGGATCTGGTGCAATCCAATACTGAAGATTTCTTTCCATATGTGAGAACAATGCAAAACCACCAGTAGAAATCTTTACCTTGTACTTACCTGGAATAACTTTAATATTTTCGTTTCTCAATACAAAATTAAACTTACTGTTAGCAACAGCATCAATAGTCACATAGGCGCTATCGACAATTTGTCCTTTGATGTCAACAGCATTAATTGTGACGTTTTCACCAGGTTCACCTTTGATGACAATGTGTGGGCACTTCAAAATTGATGATACGTTGAAGATCCATTTAAAAACATCCTGTTCAAGAACAAACTCCATTTCAATATTCTTGATTGGAATACTTTTATCTGGTGGAGAAATAATAAAAGACGGTGAAGTAAAACGCTGACGTATACGACCCTTTCCATTCAATCCAACGAAAACCAAAGACTCATCTTCCACTTCGACTTCCGGATTGGTTTTGTTTAAAGAAATCAACGCCAACATTCTATTCAAATCATAGATGCAAAACTCTTTTTCAAAATCTTCTGTGATTTCAGCTACGGCTAAGATGTCCTTATCTTTAGACATGGTACGTAGGACCTTACCCGGCTTAAAAGCCATACCAGTATTGATGGTGGAAAAATTGCCTAGCAACTCAATAAAGTTGGCGCTTAGTTTCATGATACATTTCTCTTAATTGTTTTGCTCTAGTTAAACTTACTATTTCTACTATTTTACGCTTTAGTTCTATAAGAGTCCCATTATTTCCTATGTCCCATTTGATTAATGGATGACCAATCCAATCACGTTCACTAGGGTGAACGTTCTTAAGAAGTTCTGGCAACTCTGCACTCGAATCATCGGATAAATTCCAATTATATGCAGTCATGAAATAATCTGGTTCAGGACCACGATTAATCCTCATAATAATAGCACCGGCTGCGTGCAATGCTTCTATTTCATTTTTGAATCTAACATCAGTGACGACATAGTCATTCGGCGCATCATCTGCAATTCTTTTCAGACATGATGCTGTCCAAAGCGGTTCACCAAAAACATTTCGGCCAGCTTCTGTGCCCATCAACTGAAGAGCTAAACGTGGTGAGAAAGGTTTACCTAACACTTTCGACCAATATTCATCTGGCACTTCTCTCCAGGCACGATCTTCTTTTGTTGTACCTTCTAACTTTTTGCGATCCCAACCAAACATGATTGAAACGGCATCTTTTAGTGGCTTGGCAAAACTGTCTTTTTTGAATCCCATTTCAACTAACATTTCACCAACAGTGTCTTTACCAGACCCAGCAAAACCTACTAAACCTATAATCATAGAGGATCTCTCTTTGATGCTATTGCAACTGGAAAGTTTTTAGCCTTATCCCAACTGTCTTGAACTTCTTTTTGTGTCTGAGCACGAGGTGGTTCACCAGTGATTGGCCCTTTAGCAGGTGTTTTTACCTTATCAACCATTAAAGGTTTCCAACCAACTGGGCAACAGCTGCCATGTTTCCTTGGAATGCATAGGTTCCAACGTGAAAAGTACGCATCCATGGGCACAACCAAATCTCTCCACCCATATTTCGCCATTGCTGACAAAAGAAATAATCTTCTGATAGATAACGATCAGAACCACCAACATCAATGACATCATCTTTCTTACACTCACCCAAATCATCAACTATCGTAATAGATCGTTTACGATCAATAATACAGTCGAAATAAGCGTGTATATAACGAGAACCATCAAAATGAGCCTGACCGACATGATCAGGCTTATATGAATACTCGGGGTATTGCTTAGCCCAACGAACAAATACTTCTCTCTTTATCAACATGTAACCCGTACCTATCTCCATAACCTTCAAAGGTTCACCGACATTAAACTGTGCGGTTCCTGCTACTGGATTAAATACGTAATCACCAATTGTCTGTTCAATTTCTTGAACAGTTAGCTCAGGTGGAACTTCCAAAGTTGTTTGAAGTTTTGATTGATCAGCATTAGGATCAGCCATCAAAGCTAAGTTCTCAGCGCCAATAATTGCGTTTTTCTTCTCGACCTCTGAGATGATCATGTTGCGGCGTTTGATTGCCTGGATAGCAGATCCCCATTTGATAGACTTCTTCGGATATGGGGCACCTACGATGTCTTTATCGAGTGCCATCAACGCGATGACATCCTTGGGATCAAAATGAATATCAGCATCAAGGAACAACAAATGCGTATATCCTGAACGAAGAAATTCATCTACAAGATAATTACGTGCCCTAGTGATCAAACTTTCATTGAAAATGAAACTGAACCTATTTTCCATTCCGTATTGGGTACACATTCCTTGAAGGTCGAGACACGCCTTCATGTACATTCCCAAACAGTGCCCACCGTACATTGGTGTTGCGATAAAGAGTTTATTTTTTCTTAGTTGTTCGACACTAATCTGTAGTTGCATTATAGGACCTTCTTATTGTTGTCAATATTCTAGGTACTATTATTGTCTAATTCGCTTTAATTGTCAAATAGAAAACCCAGGACGCTCGGACGCGCCTGGGTTTTGATCTACTAGGTTTAGAGCAGTGCTATAAGGAACTGACGCCTTTATGCATCTAGCAATACCTTTTTCCTGGGCAGGTGCATGGAATCCATGCTCCTTTTTCACTTTTCTTACCCTTAATAACTATTTAATTTCTATCTATGTTTAATTTAAAGTGGCTTTAAGTTACTTCATAGGTTCTCCTTACTCGTCCTCTCCAGTGTCAACAACATCATTATCCATACTATTCACTTTGTCAATTATTTTCTTAACAATATCATCTAACAAATCATGCTTAGCATTAATAATATCACCAGCTTTCACAATAACATCTTGTCCCATAACAGTCACAGTGCGATCACCTGTCTTAGGGTCTGGCTTACTAACAGCTACAGCAACTTTATGTTTAGAAACAACTGAAGCTATGTTCCTTGCATCAGCAAACACGACTAGGCCAGTAGGATTGGATAGATTGGACGCTGAGACCGCAGCAGCGGCTTTAGCACCTGCTGCCTGTGCTGCTGCCTGTGCGGCTTTGCGCTTTGATACAAGGTCATTTGGTGTGTTAATTTCAACACCTAGAGATGAACTTGGCTCGACAATTTTCTTATCTATATCCTGATCGATTTTGCTATAGAAATCCATGAATGCTGTTTTGATTTCTTCATCAAAACGGTTCAAACATAGCTCGATAGCTTTGCGACGGTTGCGGAAAATCGCATATGCTTTTACGATGTGAGTCAAACGACGAGTCGTGATTACTTCATCAGTAGCACCCTGCTTATAAGATTGCCTTAATAGTTCTGCCCATTTGGTCAGATTATAGGAAAACTTGGTTGTCTCCATACCCGGAGTCGTATCCAAAGAAGCAAACAAATTATTAAGAATTGTACGTTCAGTCTTTTCAGATGGATAATCTTGTTCAACAGTAATAGCAAAACGTTCCAAGAATGCCTCATTCAAAACATTAGCACCAATGAACTTACCATCATTAGAACCTTTACCTTTGGTGTTGGCAGTTGCCATGACATTAAAGCCAGGTGCAGGTGGAATAAATTCACCGCGCTTTTTATTAAAATAGCCGACACCTTCAAGGATCGGCTGTAGGCAAAGCAATCTCTCGCTGCCCAAATCGACTTCATCAAGTAATAGGAGCGCACCACGCTTCAAAGCGACGAGAACAGGACCGTCTCGCCACACCGTATTACCTTCGATCAGTTCATAAGCACCAATCAAATCGAATTCATCTGTTTCCTTTGTGATGTTGACACGGATGTACTCGCGCTTAGCCTGAGCACATGCCTGTTCGACCATCTTCGTCTTACCATTACCAGACAAACCGGTGATGTAGACACTGTAGAAAATTTTCTTCTCAATGATGCTTTTAAGGTCATTGAAAAAACCAAATGGAACATAGAGAGGATCGATTTCCGGAATAAAATCGTCTTCCAAAGTCTTGGTCGTATGTTTCTTCGCCTCAGACTCAATTTCTAATGCTTCCACTTTTTTCTCCATAATATGATTGACCTTATGAGTGTATCACAATTCTTAAGAATGTAAACCTATTCTGCGATATCCGCTGCAAATTCTTTAATAATCATTTTGCTGTTCATTTTCTTCTGCTGGTGTTCAATGAACCTTTGACCCATAAATTTAGAGTCTGTCTGAGGATAAAACATCAATTCGCCACGATAAGTCATCGTATCAGTATTAACATAATAATAGTTATCGTAACCCAAATTAGGTACTGAAACGTAGCCATTATTTCGCAAAAATTCCATGTGTTGTGAAATATTTTTCTTCAGATCGGTATTACCTAACAACCTCTGACCAATATGATCAGCTTTAGTAAAATAATACCCGATGTGACGGCAATTAGTCGTCTCCGCAACAAGTCTAGTGAGTGCCGATTGGTAAGACAAAGCATTCTTGCTGTCAGTAAGGACACCGATTTTAGAATCAAAATCTCTGACACCAATACGAGTATTTTTGAGTTCATTGTAAGGAATTGACGAATAGCTATTACCATTGCGAATGTCGCCATAGCCATCACCGTCAGACAAATAAATCACATTAGTGATATCGACATGATGTTTCTTCTTAAATTCATCAATGATGTACTTGGAAGCTACCAGTGTCTCGTTAAATGGTGTACCACCAAGTTCAAAACCACAGGCCGATATGTTTCCTTGATACTCAGGATAGGCAAAACACGCACTAGAATCAGGATCACGATTTATTGAATTACTAATTTGACCAATAACATTGAGCATCGTAAAAGCTTTTTTGTACAAATTGCCGCTAGTACTAGAAGAAATCAAATGCCTCAAATTAAATAAACTACTATCAAAAGTAAATCCACCATTGACAGGTGTAAACATCATTTTAGAGTTGACACCAAAGTTGTAACTATGTGAATCACCAAAACCATATACGTCGAACGGTATACCAATACGACGACAAAAGGTGCAAAGTATTAAAACTTGTTCAAGAATTTCACGAATGATCGGGGACATGGAACCACTAAAATCTAAAAACATGATCATACCGTGAGACTTACCCTTCGTAACGGTAGTCACTTTGCGAAACACATCCATTGTCAACTTGTAGCGAGACAATTTCTTATCATCTAATTCGCCGGTTTTAGCGGTCAATTGACGAGCATATTGATTGGCGTTCTTACGCATCTCAAATTCTTTTACAAGCATACCAATAAAAGCTTTGTTGCGTTTATGGAAGGCCGCATTTAACCCGCTGGCAACTTCAGAATAATTCATCGGTTTGCTTCGAGGATCAGTGATTCCGCGTCTAGTCACATTATTTTGAAATTGAGCAACAATAGAGGTCTCATATTTACCGAGAACCATTTTTTGAGGAACGATAATAGTTTTAAGATCTGCCTTGGGAATATCAAGATAGAGAATAGCTTCACCAAATTCATTGACCAAATCCTTCTCTTGTTCACGAAAAGAATCATCGGTCTCAGAAGTAGGTTCTTCGTTTATCTCATCTTCATTTTTACCGGCATTCTTACCACCAGGTTTTTGATTATCATTCTCTTCAGATTCGTCAGAATCTTCTGATTCACCGTCTCCATCATCTTCCGAGTCGCCATCAGAATCATCTGATTCATCGGTGCCATTACCTGAATCACCATCATCCTCACCTTCGGAATCGTCAGAATCTTCTGATTCACCGTCAGAATTTTCGCTTTCGGAATCATCAAATTCATCTTCAGAAGAATCTTTCTTAGATTTCTTTTTAGACTTCTCAGACTTGTCCTTTTCTGGTTTGTCTTTTTCTGACTTGTCCTTTTCACCATTCTTGTTTTTTAACTTCTCAGGTTCTTTGAATTTGGCATAGTCATAAAGATCACGAGCAAGCTGAGCAGCCTCTTCAAAAGTTTCGATGTTCTCGGCACGGTCAACAAATACCTTTTCTTCTTTATCAAAAGAAATTTGTAAGTGAGCACCAACTTTAAAAAATAGATTGATGCGATCAATCAAACGTAAGTTTGAATAGTCCCCTTTTAATTTAGAAACTCCAAAAAAGTCACGTTCGTGTAGTGTCTTGTAAGCGTCCGCAAATGGACGACGCAAGCCTGGATACTTGCGTTTGATGATTTTCTCGATTCTAGCGTCTTCAATGACATTCAGAAAACTTTTGATTTTAGGACGAGACTTGTCCTTGATATCATTAGTAATCGTGTCGTGCCAACCCAAAAGAGGGGTGTTCAATGCATGACTGATTTCATGACCCATGAGTAGGTCATAAATGTTGCCATCCATTTCCTGCCAAATGGGACAATGAAGTACACGATTTTTTAGATCGAATTTAGCCGTCTTAATTGGACGGTGACGAACACTAATATTTTCAGTAGCCAACAACCTAGCCAGGTTGGACTTGTTTTCACTAAGAGTCGGTTTGTCTCTACCGCTCGTGATCGATTTTTTCATGATGTAGATTAACTCTTAGCCGCCAGCGTATGAGGGTGGCAACAATGAAGGAATATTCTGAATGTTCATTGTGTCAATAGTTGGAATTTCGATCTTAAGATCAGGAATGCTAAGATTGATCTGTTTCTCCAATTCTGCAACACGACTCTCTTCAATAACCTTTTGCATTGCTTGATTAATTATCTGTTGCTTAGCATGTGCCTGTCGTTGACGTTCCAATTTCTTCAAATTGGTCTTGACCTTGGACTTAGCTTTGTCGAGCGTATAACGATCCACTAGACTGGTGTATACAATACCGTTCAAATGATCCAACTCATGAAGAAAGGTGCGAGCGGTCAAACCACCAAAAGTTTCACGATGAATCTTTCCCAACATGTCCTGATATTCAACTTCAATGGTGTCCGGACGATTGATCTTGAGATACATTCCTTTGAAGCTAAGACACCCTTCTTCGAAGGAAACCATACCGGTTGTCGTAATGACCTTGGGATTAAAGCAAGCATAGCCTTGACCGTTAGGAGCGCCCATGACAAACACACGGTGAAGTAAACCACACTGAGGTGCAGCCAAACCAACACCACCATGATGCATCATCGTTCGAATAAGACCAACAGCCAAGCTGGCAGGATTGACAGAAGGTGATTCAAAATTAAATTCCGGCGTGACCGTATGCAATACATCATCATACTTGTCTACCAGCGGATAGATCTGGTATTCAACTTCTGAACCATCTGACATCTTTTCAATAGGCATTTAGGTCTCCAATTCGACTATTTCTGAAAAATTGTTTCGCTTCTCGAAACGTATAGTGGCACTAAAACGGTCATGAAGCAACTCTCTATGACTTATAACAAAAACATTAGTGCCCTCTGGTAAAGTGGCCAAGATTGAAAGTACCAGATCAGCACCCAAACCGTCAAGAGAGCTATCAAAGATTTCGTCCATAATCAACAAGTTAGTATTCATGCTGTTTTTAAGTTTGGCGACAGCCCTCCAAGCAAACAACAAAGCAATATCGATTTTCTGCTTTTCCCCTTCTGAAAACGAATCATATGTAAAATCGTCTCGATGGCGGGATTTGATAGTTTCATCAAATTCCTCATCAAGTTCAAATGAGATATGAAAATCCATTGCAGCTAGGTACTTATTCACCAAACTGTTGATCACCGGAAGATACTGTTTGATGATCTGAGCCTTGATACCACCATCCTTGAGTAGTCCGACCGCTGCTTGATAGTAAGCTTGATCTTCCAACAATTGATTTCTTTCATTAGTGAAAGCATCCAATTGATCGTGAAGATTTTTCGCTTGATCCATCATATCATCGCTAAGCACGTTCTTACCTTGAAGAGCCAGAACCTTCTTACCATTTTTCACGATCAAATCATTATTCGTCTTGACTTGATATTGAAAGTCATTCTTTTGCTTAAGTAACTCTCCAACATACTGCTGTTTTTCTTTCATAGCAATCAATTGTGTCTGGAGTTCTTTCAATCCCGTTTCACGCTTCTCAATATCTTGAAGAAGGTTTCTCATTGTAGTTTCACGAAAACCTTCACTGATAGTTTGCTTACATGATGGACAGTTATCGTTGACTTGATAGAACTTCAATTCTTTTTTCTTATCATTAATTTTTGTATCAATTTTCATGCCCAATGATTGCAATGCTTGTATGTCGCCAATACTAGTGTTAGCAATAAGTTCATCAATGTTAGCGATTTTAGTTGAAAGATCAATGTTAGTCGTTTCAAACTTTTTGATTTCATCATTGAGATGATTAATCTCTTCCTGATTGTTTTTCTCGGCTTCTTTCACGTAGGACTCATGCAATGTAATCTTAGATTTAGCATTGTCAATATTATATTTGTTTGTGATCACATCTTCTTTAACTTTTGTAAAGTGATCTTTGGCTATTTTGTTCATTGATGAAAAGATCTCTATATCCAAAAGATTCTCGATGATGTTGCGACGGTCTGCACTTTTCAACTTCATGAAAGGAACAAAACTCTTAGATCCAAGGATCACTATTTGAGTGAAAGCCTTGTGATTAAACTTAAGGATGTTGTTTTCCAAATGACTCTGGTAGTCACCACTGATTGCATCCTGTTTCTGTAATTCGCCGTCGATATAGACTTCAAATATATTCGGTCCAATACCACGAATAATCTTGAATGACTTGGGACCAATAGAAAATTCAAGTTCGACTTTAAGACCCTTACCATTAATTGAGTTGACAAGATTTGGCTTATTGATATTGCGAAATGGTTTACCAAACAAAGCAAACGTCAATGCATCGAGCAAAGTTGATTTACCATGACCGTTCTTTCCAACAATCAACGTGGTGGCACTCTTGTTGAGCCATACTTCATTCCAGGCATTACCTGTTGAAAACAGATTCATCCATCTAATTACTTTAAAGATTACCATTCTGTGCCTTATCATAAATCTGTCTCATAACAGATTTCATTTTGGTTTTATCCAATGCCATATCGACTGCATCAACATACTTTTCCAATAATACGTGAGTTTGCTCAGCCTGATCCACACCTTCGGTCAATTTCTCTGCAACCTTGTAATCAGTGAAATCTTCCACAATGTTCAGATCAGCCGGTTCATGTTCATAAAAATTATTGATAAAACGATCAAAAAGCATGTGACTATTTTTCTTTTTAACGACTACCTTGACGTATTTGTTTTTGAATTCCGAATAGTCCTTGGCATCAATTGTTTCAATATTTTCATTAGTGTCATCGTAAGCTACCTTGTAAAACATTTTATGTGGGTTTTCTATGAACTCTAATGACCTAGTTTCTGTATCAAAGATGTGAAAACCACGAGGGTCATCAAAATCAGCCCATGTCATCTCATAAGGAGATCCGACATAAAAAATGTGACCATCAGAAGAGCGGTGATGAAAATGACCTGAAATGACTATGTCATACTTTTTCAAATCGTTACGATCCATACCGGCAATACAAGGAACACCAGCATCCATTTCAAATCCAGTCAATTCGAAATGACCAAAGGCAATCTGAGCCTTCGACGTTGCTATCAACTTCTTGGTAGCAAGTTCATTCTCTTGGCAGATCCATGGGAAGAAGTCAATATGTATACCATACATGTTTATAGTTTGAGGTTTGTCTATTATGTTGATGTAATTTTTGTAATCGGACAACAACAATCTTGGTGAGTTAACCTGTAATGTGTTCTTGTAATAAACATCGTGATTACCCAAGTAAGTAGTCATGTGCATATTTCGATCATAGATACTATGAAAAAAGTATTCACGAGCTTGATTCAAACTTTGAAAATTGATGAACTTACGACGATCAAACAAATCACCGGTTTGAATAATTTCACGGACACCCATTTTTGCAATAGTAGGGAAGAAAGTTTCTTTATAGAATTTAGCAAAATTTTCATGGAAATGCTGACTGTCGTTCCTGCAACCAAAATGCGTATCGCCAAGAATTGCTATTTTCATTCAGTAATCTCCATAATCCTGATTGGCATCAAAGGACATTGCTTGTTGAATTCGTCAACATGTTCTCGCATGTTAGCGGTCCCTGGACCACCAGGAAATTGAATCAACATATCTAGACCACTTTGTAACATGGCATAGTTACGACGATGCCCAGCTGCCTTACCAAGATTATCCCAGTCTGCATAAAATGTTTTGTGCATATCTGGTTTGAGGTTTTCGTCTGCCCACCAGCGAGCATATCGATCCAAACCAGGAGCACACCCAACCACAAGGAACATCCTGTCGCCAAGAGTACTGTAAGCCTGATTTAAAACTTTCCAGACTTTTTCTTTGTTTTTATAGTAGCGTCCACCAGTGACACCAATGCGGATTATTTTCATTCTTTCACTGCTAAAGCTATGTGTACACCATCAGGAACTCTAGTGAGAGCAAAAGTTTCAACTCCAACACATGTCTTAACTAGACCATCAATCATGACCTGTTCATTCATGTATGGTGAATGACCCTTCTCAAAAGTAACAACATTCTTGACCACATAAATGCGATCTATGCCTCTGGCTTTAAGGGCTGGCGTGATGAATGATTCTAATGATGTGAATTGATACATACACCTATTATAAGCTTAATTGAGTGAAAACTCCATAGTAAGCAGTACCATAGCAACCTTGTTGGGCCAATTTCACAGTAGAACCCTTGGCACCTATCCACTTATTAAGATTAGCTTCGGTCAATTCATGAGGGTGACCGTCGTGAGCAGGAACATCGATCCATTCAAATAGTCTTAAAATTGGAGCAGATGCTAGAGCATTTTTAATAATTTTCTCAGGGTCTATGGCATGCTGCATGCAATTGTAGATCCAGACTTCATCGTAGTCTCTCAGGGCTATACCTTTCTCAGCAATATCTTCACCAGGCATGACACGAACGTCAATGTTCATCAATTTATATCGATCAACCGTCCATTGTGGATAGGCAATAGGGTCAACAACGGTTCCAGCTTTTAAACCCTTAGTCTTTAAGAGCATTGACGATGGTCCACCGCCGATATCTAGAATGATCTTATTATAAACCGGAAAGGAATAATGATCACGTTGAAGGTCCATGTACTTTGCGTACACGTAATGCTTCTGATCTTCATCGAAGGTGTTACAGCAGTTGCCCCAATAGTCTCTTTCGAAATCGTAGTCTTCACTCATACAAAGATTCAATTTGGCTAATTGTGTCCATTTCAGGTTGTTCATTTTCCATGGCTATTTCTAATCCTTTTTTCTTTTTAGGAAGTGCTTTCTTGGCCTTAGCTTTTTCTTGAGATTCTTCATACTTTCCTATGAAATCGGTGATGTTCTCATATAACTCGAACTGTTCACCTGGATTGTCTTCGTCATTATATTCAGCATCATGTAAGATACCGGCTTGTTGAGTGGCTTTATACTTGATGTAGAGGTGTTTCTTTTCACGTTGAATTCTACGAACAAACGCATAAAAAGTAATCTTAGAAAAGTAAGCAAACGGATACTTGGATTTCTTAGGATCAAAGTTATCAAAATACATAATACAGTTTTCAATAGCATCACCAATCATGTCTGCTTTGAAAGTGTATTGACTGAAATTGGGTTTATGAGAAAGATTAATAGCAATCAATTGAATTTGCTTACCAATAGAATCAGGAATCTTTGGTTTAGGTAATTTAGCTCTCTTAGCTGCTCGACATTCTTTACGATATTGAGTGATAGCTGCCAACATTTCTTTGTTGTTGACATACGGAGTTGTTTCTTTGGATGTGGTGCTTAGTTCTGGAATGAACTTGGATGTCATTATGAGGGACCTTTATTATTTTTATTGTGGTCACGAAATTCATAATGAAAAAAATCTCCTATGTACTATAGGATCTTATTAGTAACTAACACACTATTGTTATGGCATCCGGACACGATTCTCCCTCGCAGCGGAGGGTACCACCTTGAGATCGAGATAATCGTGTCCGCTCTTGTTAAGTCAGAACCTGACACACTGTAGCAGTGCAACCGCTCCATAGCGGGAAAGGGATAGGTTTGCCGATTCTCCCTTTTACCTCACTGTATTCTTATCAACCGGACGGAGAGTAGGCCCCTACAGGTAGGCTCATTTCCGCGTGGCTCGTCTTCGTAGGCTACCACTTTATGTTAAGTTGTACTTGTTTTGTTTGCCGTAGGGCTTTGTATGTGTTTTATATTAATGTAAACTTATCTTAACAAACACTTTCTTTAATGTCAATTACTTCTTGACTTGCTGTCTCGTAATGAACGGTGTAATTGCAGTCCCTTCCTTGGCTTTTACTTCGACGTATTGGCCAGGCATAAGAGTTGCCATGATATGGATTCCGTCCAAAGCCAAAAGTTCAAGAACTTCACCTTGGGTTGATTTATTTTGGATGTAGATTGCTGCTGTCATTTTGGGTCCTTTAATTCTATCGTGTAATGTGAAGTATTAAACTTCTCGTCAGTGTAAAGTTTCATTCGTTTGACGTAGTGATCGAGTGTGTAGTTGAAATCGTCATCTGTTGATTCGCGAAAGTCGTCTGCAATATCGTACAACGTGGCGGTTGTTTTCCCATCTCCAAGACCGAGAGAGCGTCCAATACTTTGTAATGTTCTGATCTTAGCTTTTGTAGGTGTGGCGAGTATGATGTTGTGTAAGTTGCGGATAGTAATTCCTGTACTGAACACAAAAGATCCAACGATGATAGCATCTCGTTCGCCGTCAACGATTTTACGGATTTCTTCTCGGACATCGGTTTCCGTAGTACCATTAACAAAGTAGACTTTTCTTGCACTTCCATTCAATTTATCCTTAATAAGATCGTATATTATACGACCATGTTTTTCATAATGAAACATCAACAATGTATTACCTTCGAGAGAAATAGCTAGATTTCGAATAAATCGATTCCTAGGAAGGTAGTTGATTATATAGTCCATCTCTGCTTTATAACCGGCAGCGGCGCTGATTCCGGAAACCAATAGTCTGACTTTGTCTTTGGTACCGATAGGGTATTTAAGAACAAGACTTTTAATAGATAAAGTAGCAATGTGTCCATCATCCATTAATTTCTTGGTTGTGGTTAGTTTTGAAATAGGACCAAAATAACCTTCAACCTTAAGATTATTCACATCCTCTTCATGGGTCGTACCTGTAGTTGCCAATCGATAAGATGCATTGACGCATCTTCCGGCAACTTTACCTATCTCGGAAGCTGAAAATGTATGGGCTTCGTCGCCTATAATGTAGTCAAACTGTTCAAAGAACGTATTAGGCAGCTTATAGAGGCTTTGCCACGTAGATATCAAAAGTTGAGTGCCTGGGAGCACCTGATTGCTATAACCTTCGTAAAGCCTCTGTACGCGGTCCTGTACCGGCCATTGGTTGGCGCTAGAGTAATCCTCAAAGTCCGTGTACATCTGCTCTACGAGGCTTGTGGTAGGAACCACGAGTAATCCTCTAGAACATTTACTGCCCAGTAAATATCGAACATAACCATAAATCATGTAGCTTTTACCGGATCGAGTCGGACTGATCATGGTTAAACGTTTGTAACGAATGGCTTTGGCTAAACCGATTTCTTGATATTCCCTGGCTTCGAGTGGTTCACCACGACTGTGGATATTCAAACTCTTAAGAAACTCTCTGGCTTCTAATCTTGAAAAATCGTTGTATAGGAATATTTCCCGGTTGAATCCAATTGTATACTTACGTTCCCTGGCAAAATCAAACAGGTATTTGAGCAATCCGCTATAGAGGTATCGAGTTCGAAGATTGTATAGACGGACGTATCCATCCCAGCCTTTTCTTCCACCTGGTGTGAATTGAAAGTTTGGTTTTTGAAATTTGAAGAATTCACTGAGTTCTTTTTCGATGCCTGGATCTGCTGTAACTTTCGTGTAAACTTCATTAATCTTTTGAAGTTGAATGTCCGTCATTTACTTCCAATTCGTCATCAAGAGGATCACTAAGACCGGCAGCACCGCCCAAACTATTGGTAAGAAATCTTGCAATTATGAATGACACAAGAAGTGTAAATATGACTCCGCATCCGAATCCTAGTAAGAACATTATTGTCCCCTTATAAATTTTTCCCAAGCCATGTATTCACGTAGCTGGAACGTCCTTGAATTAAGCTCTTTACAAACAGCCGTACAAAATGAAATGGCTTCTTCGTTAGCAATCATATTTTTCTTTAGATCAATCAAATCTTGATCGGCGTCAAGATAGGCACTGAGATCTGGTTTGTTTACCAGTGCTGGAAAAGCTTTCCAACCTTTTTCTTTAAGAACATCAGTGCCGTTCAAACGCCCTGAATAGTATTCAACTTTCAACTTTTTCAATTGATCAAAGTCGAATTTCTTCATTTTAAGAGAGACAGAATGTGCCGTTATTTGTGTCACATACTTGGAGTGCAAAACTGGAATTCTTACGATTTCTAGTTGTGGGTCGGTAGTATTAATGACCGAATCGGTTTGCCATTCTTCTAATAATTTTTCTAATGGTGTGCATTTCATCAAGACAGTATAACACAAATAACTTTAATATTATACCTGTCTGTTGATTTGCATCATTGTAAATCTGAAAGATGCTGTTGCTGTAATAATAGTAGATGCATCGACCTTGGTGCTTAGTTGGATACCGCTCAAACTCTCTGGAAACATTTGTGTAAAGCTAATAGAAAGAATTGGGTTGTTCTTGTTTGTCAAAATCGTCAATGTGCCGTCAGAATATTGTGGCTGTTTAGAAGCAATCTGAAGACGTTGTTGCATTGAAAGATTTTTATATTCTTGGAAACTTTCCGGAATACCAATACCTTTTAACCAATCTTGAACACTGGTGTATGACCATAGGGCCTCATCGACTGCAAAGGTCATCGTCAAAGCTTCGTAGACGGTTTTGTTGCCTGGAAGTGGTGCATTGACGAATGGTGTATCTTGATTAGCTGCGGCTACCCTAATGCCTGGAATGTTGACATCTTGGAGGAAAAATTGAACGTAAGGGAGCCTAGAAAAAGTCATCTGAAACGTGCTTGATTGAAGCAAGTTTTGATCAGTTGGATTGGCATTAATGCCAGCAATTAAGGGTGTTATACTCATCCCCTATTTATAGGGCTACTCCGAACTCCTGTAATTTACGGTGCATTTTCATAATAACACCATGCATGATGTCCATCTGCTTGTCAAAGCGTGCTCCAAGGTAGATCTTTGATAAATCAAGATATTGAATTTCATCATCCTCAAAACCGAATCCCACCCCAGGAATTGCTGAATCGATTTGTGGATCTTTGCCAGTAGGAGGAATCTCTGTGTTGTACCAAACGGCCCAACGACGTAAATCTTCTAAAGTGGCAGCAAAATTCTTCTTCCTTAATTCTGTGTGAATGCTTGATAACTGGAAAAATGTTCTGACACGCCCAAGATCGGCTTTGTTATTTGCTTTTGCTGCGTTCCTGGTCAATTGTCTATAATGATTCAATACAGCTTTCGAAGTTATTTGCTCAACACTACGAATAGGAAAATGATTGATCCTAATACCTGAATAGTAATCAGGTACAATCAAACCGTTATCTAACCTTTTCCATTCATGATTACCGTGTGTGATCTTAACATGTGGCGCGCGTCCCCTATCTATTATGGCCTTGTAGGTAATATGATTCTCATTTTCTAATGGATTGAACACGGTGTATAAAGGGTTTTTATGTTCAAAATAATTCAAACTTGTAGGAACCCAAGAACGCCACATGGCTTTGGGAACAAGGTGTCTTGGTGTTCTTTCCAATTTTTCTAGGATATCGTCTTTAGTTTCTTCAAGAAATTCATCAGCATCTAGAAACATAAACCAATCATATTGACCACTGGCATTGATAGATCTAAGGGCACTCGTCACTAAACCATCTTGATTGTAAGTGTTATCACCATCAAATGTGGTGCTAATCGGTAAACCTTCTTGTTTTAGTTTATTGAGAATGTAAGCAGTCGCATCAACACTGTTATTATCGATAATATAAATGTGATCAAAAATGCGACTGTTGATTCGAACAAACAATTCAATAATATCGCACTCGTCACGGACCTGTGTGATGCATGCTATTTTCATTAGAAACGATAGTTTTCCCAAACCTGAACGATTAAATCAGTTTCGCTCTGTTTGAATGTGGTGATGGTGTAATAATCTTTGTATGGGTATGAAGACTCTATCTTAGCCAATCCAGAAGTGATTTCATCCTTAATAGTTGATCGGATCAGAAACGTTTCACGTAGACGATTGATGTGCATGATGTGTCCTAGCTATTAAGATGAACTTATTATACTAGAAATATTTTTAATACTACAGAAACGAAAAGGGGCCTTTCGGCCCCTTCGTGGTAGTCAGTACCAATCTCAATTACTTAAGATTAATGACAATGAACTTCCTGTAGTAGCAGTTGGTGTTAGCTGTGATAGCACCAAGTTGCTGGTTAGTTCCACCTGCGTATGGGTTTGCAACCAAACCGTAACGAGTCTTGAAGCCGATCTTTGGCTGGAAGGTGTTAGGGTCGATAGCACGAACCATCTGAAGAGGAACGTAAGGGCAATAGAACAATCCTGCGTCGTATGCAGTTTGACCCTTGTAACCAACGGTTACGTAGTCAGCACCAGATACAGAATAAGGATCGGCATAAACCTTCAAACGACCGAACAAGGTACCGCAGAAAGTGTTGCCACTGTCGTCTACGTTCAAGTTGGTGTTGTTGGTCAATGCAGACTGGTAATCAAGCAAACCACTCATTGCCAACGCAGATGCGATGTCAGTAGAGCAGATAAGCATGTTACCCTTACCACGCCTAGTGTCCTTACCAATCTTGTTTGCTTCACGCTCAATTTGCATGATCAAAGACTTGTAAGTTTCAACCTGCCAACGACCAGCGGTGTCACCACCAGTCAATGCAAGGTTGTAGATACCAGCAACGTTAGAACCGAACTGCGCACCAACGTTAGCTGTTGCGTAGATTGTACGGATAACTTCACGGTTGATTTCAGCCAAAATTTCGGTTGAAAGAATGTTGCTCAACTCGGTTTCTGCGTCAAGACCGTGAATTGCCTTCAAGTCTTGTGCAAGTTCCAAGGTGTAGTCAGACTTCAAACCACGAGTGTTTGCAGTAACTGTAACCTTTTCGATGCTGAAACCCATGGTTCCCCATGCGTATGCACCACCAAGATCTTCACCAACACCTGTTGGGAAACCGTAACCAGTGTTAGCCAAGCCAAAGCTTGAGTTTGCTGGGTTGGTGTTTTGTGTACCGTCAAATGGACTGAAGGTACCGTTACCAGACACCTGGTTGTTTGCTTCGTTGTACAAAGCTTCAACACCAAAGGTGGTGTCGTTAGCAAGGGTGTACTTAGAACGCATTGCAAAGATCAAACCTGTTGGACCAGTCATTGGCTGAACACCGCATACGTCGTATGCGATCAAGTTAGGCAAAGACCTACGAACAAGAGAGATCAAGATTGGGTCGAAACCGGCTACTGGACCAGCTGCTGCGGCAGAACCGCTGTAACCACCAGTACCTGCTGCCATTGCTGGAGCAGTTTCTGTCAAGAATCCGTTGTTAATACGTGCTTCTTCACGAGCAGCCTTTTCTTGGTTTTCAAGAATGACGGCAGTGACGGCACGACGGTACTTGTCACCAATTGGTGCAAGACCTGGGTGGTCCATAACTGGAGACCACTTCTTTTGTAGATTTTCTGAAAGATACATTTTTATTTTCCTCTATCGCAATTAAATTAAAGTTGAGTCCTAGAAATAGCATTTACATAAGCGTCCATAAGAGGGGAATTTTCCGTCTCGTTCTGGGCAGGAACTTCACTTTCTGCTAGAGCAATAGAGTTAACTGTTGCTGGTTGCTGATTGTCCTGCTTCACCTTGTTGAAATAGCTCTCACGAACTACAGTCAACTTCTTTGTGTAATCGTCTTCTGTGACGAACTCAACTCCCTCTGCGAGAGTCTTTACCTTGACAGCTTGTGTGGCGGTGAGACCTTCACAAACCTTAACAAGGATTTCTTGCTTCTTTGCTTCGTTGATCTTCTTTCCAAGATCAATTTGTGCATTGATACTGTTATTTAGTTTCTCGGTAAGTTCAGCAATTTCTTGCGTCAAACTTTCGACAACATCTACCTTCTCAGAAGGCAATTCGATATAGTGATCTTCAAACAAATTCTTCAAACCACTAAGAAAATCTTCAACGATTTCTGCTTTCAAACCAGTTTCAATAGCAACCTGATTTTCTTCCTTCCATTCGTTGACCATGGCATCCAAGTATTCTTCTACTTGTTCTTCCATTTCAGCGGTAATTTCTTCAACAGATTCTTCTGCTGCTGCAATGATTTCAGCTTCAAGTTCTTCTGCAACCATTACGGCACGAGCAAGAACTGCGGCTTCAAAAATAGTAGTAAGCTTGGTCTTGAAAGATTCAGAGAATGTTTCGCCAGAAAGAATTGCATCAATATCTTCTTTAACGTCTTTTTCCTTCATCTTTGCTTTCATCTTGGCAACTTTTTCTGCCTTTGCTTCTGCAAGCTCTTCGTCAGTAAGTTCAAATTCTTCCTTAGTAGGATGCATGTATTCAGAGCCAGCTGTAGATACACCTTCGCCATTATTTTCATCTGGAGAAGTCTTTTCGCCAGCACCTTGAAGAGATGCTTTTGCAGCTGCTTCACGACCACCACCGGCAGTCTTCAAATCATGCATTGGCTCATTGCTATCTTGTGTAGCAGATTCGCCAGGAGGTGTTGCAACACCACGGTGTGCAGCGGTTACCTTACCAATCTCATTACCCTGTGGGTCCTTGTGAGTTGCACCACCAAGATCTACACGACCTTGTGCTTGTGGTTGTGGCCCACGTACCGTTTCAAGGTCTTGCATAGGCATTCTTGGAGAATCGCTACGAGACTTGTTTAGTACTTCTGCTGCTGCTTCGGTTAGTGACTTGTGAGACATATTTTAGAACTCCTTGGAATACGGGTTTATTTATACTTTTGAATTTCAGGGGCTTATAGCTTTGAAATGAAATTCTGGAAGATCTTTAATGCTGTCTCTTCCAATTGAGCAGTTTTGGCGTTTTGAATGATTTTCTTAGATTCGGCAATATCGGCTTCTACAATTACACCGTTACTCCAGACCCATTCTTTACCTTCCATCATGGCATTAACAAACGCATCTGGAGCAGAAGGATCTGAAACAATGTCACCGGCAGTAGCAAGGTGATAATCACTTTGGACGATGTTCAAACCATTAGATTCTTTAAGAGATCCCATACCACGGGTTGAAGTACCAAATTGAACGTTGTCATCAATTAAATGTTTGACGCATTCACCCATTGGGGTGCTAAGGATTTTAGAACGACCGATCCAATTGTATTTGTCTTCTTTCAAAGAAAGGATTTTGTGGCTAGCACGATCATAATTAATAGTTGGGCTAGTTGGATGACCTAATTCACCAACGGCACGGTTAGTGTCGATCATTTCTTTAATATAACGGTCAACTTCTGGCTTAAGGCTTTCGTACTTGTACATACGATTGTTTCTATTGCGTACTTCAGATTGGATATAGATACCCTCAATAAAATACTGCTTAGGTTTACCGTCCTTACCTTCTTCGATAAGAACTCTTGAATCGAATGCTTCTGTTAATAGTTTCATTTTTACAATCCCAAGCTATCCCTGCGTTTTAAACTTCTTAATCTTTTGATCAATGATCTAGCGGCTTTTGCCCTTCTCTTCAACTTACCTTTTCTTGCACCCATTCTTCTATGTAGTTTTTCTGCGGCAGACATACGTACCAACTTACCACCACGCAAAGCGTATCCTTTGACACCACTTCTCTTGATGTTTCGTTGTATCTTTCCACCACGAATACGCGATCTGATTCGCTTTATCCTGGCTCCTGCATGTGCCTTAAAACTCATTTCAAAACCTTTCGAACTATTCCGATAGTGCCTTTCTTGATACCTGAAGAAATGCCCCTGCTAATAAGGTTATAAACACTTTGTCCAGCTAGACTATTTTTCTTAGCAACCTTCTTTGGTTTAGCTATTTTGACTGGTTTTGGTTTCGGTAATTTAACTACACTAGCTTGTTTTTTAAGCTTAGTAGTTGCTTTCCTAACACCTGCCAATCTCTTCTTCAACTTACCTTTATGATAAGCATTAGCCTCAATATCTTTCTTCGGAACCTTTTCCTTAGCTGATGCATGATGAGCAATCTCTTTGCTAGACTTTTTGATGTAAGAAGCAAGTGTTGTTTTGCTTATTTCATCTAGCCTATCTTCTCTGAGATATGCCCTAAAAAGCTTCATTGTTAAGCTGGCTGCTTAGCCAATCCAAAGAAGTTATCGTTGTATTGTGCGTAAACATTTGCGTAACCACCACCAGCACCACCTTCTTTAATCAATGTAAGGATCAAAGAAAATGAGTCGAATGGTTCAGCGCCTTCGATAAACAAGTTGATATCACCACTGCCACCGGCAAGGTTTGCAGTGTTTGATGCAAGAGGGTTTGGCATGTAGGCAACAAATTGGCTAGATGTTTTACCACCCAAAATCAACATATCGTTGTTTGTTGCTGCTCCACCAGCTGCCCATTGAATAGAGCAATATCCGTTAGCAAAACCTGCTGCGTACTGCACGGTTGTTGCTGAAAGAATGCAAGGCAAACTAGAGTTTGCATAGCTAAGTGTATTAGCTTGAACGATCTTGGTGTTACTGTTAGTTGCAGCGGTAAAATAACCGACAACCTTGACCACAGTCTTATCACCTGTATCAAACAAAATTTGAACTTCTGGTACGTTTGGTGCCATGTTATTTTCCTACCTTCATATGTTTAGCGATGAACGCGCTAATCTTCTTGATTCCGCTAGCACCACTATTTATTAAGCTTTCTATCTTCTTCTTGTTCTGACGATTGACCTTACCGTGAAGGTGCATTACTTGATGCGCTGTTGGATGATCGATCATTGCTGTTGAACCATCTCTGAAACGAACAGTTGCAGGATGTTGTGTTTTCATAATAGTATGCAAAGAATGAATTGTTGCTTCCATAATAGTATCGTTTTCAACTTCTTCTTTTTTTATTTTGTTTATAGCACGATAAAATCCAAAAGCTCTTTGTGTTTCTCTTCCTTTCCTATCTTTACCGTGTACATCAAGGTTTTTGTGGATGTATGATTTGAGAGTTTTCTGTGAAAGTTCATTAACAATCTCTTCACCCAATGGATTTAGAGTCTTTCCGTGCTTTTTTATGTGACCAGCAAGAGCCTTTTTGGCCCAGTCTAGACGTTGTTTTGCTGTGTCAAAATTGTCTTCTTGACGAGAAAGATCACGCTTGAACATTGCACGTTCTTTGCGAATCTTTTTAAGTTCAGGTGACATGGCTTCATCAATACCGATTTGAGTTTCTTCAAATTTAGTATTAACTTTGTGTACCAATGTGGCTATTGCTTTACCTTTTTTATCACCATCATTTTTACCGTGAACGGTCCAAGCCGCATAGCTAGAATTAGCCTTATGTGCTTTTGGATTTTCTTTTACGCGAAGATGTGAATACCTATGACCCAAACCGGCATTAATATCTCGTGAATCTTTCCCTAAATCCCTAATTTCATCTATAGTCATCATTGATTCTGCTGTCAATTCGTGACCCTTATAAACTCTCTTGTTGCCTTTAACATCAGAGAATTCGACAAAATGCTTGTTTGGATCTTTAGAGAAATGTCCGGTGACGGCACCAACTTCACCATGATATTCATCATCTGGTTTGTTGATTCTTACTTTAGTAAACTTTGGGTGAGTTTCTTCTGAAGTTGTTGCTATATTTGTGTGCTTTTTACCCAACTGACCAGGTGTGTAAGGAATAGCTACATCAATCTTCAAATTGTCATTTGTATATTGAGCTATACTTTGACCACCAGGAAATGTACGAATAGCTTTACGACGCAACACTAGCATTACCGGTGGGTCGTTAAATGCTGTTGATTCGGTTATTTCCTTGAGTAGATCGCTGAATTTCTTCATGGTTACTCGTGAACTTCATCCCTGTGGTGTGCTTCCCAATGGGCAGCTGCCTGATGACGATCATGTGTTGTAAACATGTGATGCCATGCAGTGTGCTTATCGCCATGTTGTTTGTGATAAGATTGTGCAGCACGGTCAGCGTGATACTTCCAAAGTTTCTTTGCCTTTTCTGGATCGTAAGAACCCTTCTTGGCTTTCTTTTTCAAATTAGAAATAATTGGCTGATGAGAACTGTGGTGCAAATGAGCATCATTGTCGGCATGAAGCACAAGTTCATGTGCAGCATCTGACATTTCTTCGGTGATGGTTTCTTCTTTTGCTAATCTTTTATGATTTGTAGCTCTAAGAATTCCCCTATACCTTTTGCTAAATTTGTGCAAATGCTTGTTTGCTTCTTCGCTTCCATGTTTAGATCTCATATGATCGACTTGACGATCTCCCATATCAGAAGCTGCAGTACGAACGTAAGAAGCTAAAGTACTTCTTGAAAGTTCATCGATAGTTTCAACACCTTCACCAACGTGAAGAGGCATTGTTGAATAAACACCATGTTCTTTCTTTACATCAAATAAACCATGTGTTTTACCTGAGCTAGGATCTTTAGCGTGAAGATGTGCGTTGGCACCACGAAGAATTGTTTTAATTTTGTGACCACGAGATTGTGCGTGGTTAAGAAACTCATCTTGTGTGTGGAAAGCTTGATCTGCTTCGTAAATCAATTCAATAAGACTTTCATCAATTTCTTCTTTTACGGACTTAGCAACAGCATTGAAACGCTTTTCTTCTTTGCTGTTTAGGGGACCTGAACCAGACTTCAATTGATTGAGTGCTTTTTCACGATAAGACTTAAGAACCTTCTTTGAAAGTTCGCTTAGTGGTTGTACTTCTTCCTTTTGAAGCTTGTATTTCATCAAACCTTCTGGTCCAATGGTGTTACGAACTTGACGAAGATGTGTTCCGTGACTGTGTCTTTCATCACGACCGGTTTCCCAATCGTGAAGCAATTCTGACTTCCACTTGCGACCCTTGTCAGCAGCATACTTTTTAAGTGCTGCGTGGTGTTCTGGCTTAAGCTCTTCAGTGAAGTATTCAGTATCTTCATTAGCTAACCAATCGTGTTTAGCGTGCGGTAATAGTTTATGATCTGGCCATGCAAACTTAGAATCACCAGTGTCAACAACGTGGATAGTACCACCTGAATGACCGGTAACTTTTGTGACCGTTCCAATCTTTCCATGGTGTTCTGACGTAGGATCATTAATATGAACTTTGTGTCCAACCTTCATAGAAGCTGCTTTTTCTAATTGATCAGCTGTAATAGATTCGTTTTGTTTGTCATATTTTTTCTTAAACTTAAAACGAGCAGCACGCTTTCCCTTACCTTGTTCTTTGTGGTTTGGTTCATGCTTCTCTGTTTCTTCAGTTTTTAAACCAACTTCATCGGCACGAATGTTTTTACGACCTTTAATACGACGCAATGCTTTCTTCAAAGCTTCAACGTAAGATGATGTTTGACTAGATGGAGAAGCTTGTGCTTTACGTTCAGCAGCGGCAATAGCTTTTTCAAGCTGTTCCTTACTGTCAGTGATCTTTTCGTTAACCATTGTTTCTTCCTTAGTCAATTTTTTAGTAGCTGTTTCGATACCATTTTTACGCTTATCGGCCCACTTTGTTGATCTGTCATGAGCATAAATTGATTTAGCTTTTGCTTGTGCCCATCCAGCGGTATGAACTTCATCAGCGGACTTGTTGATGTAAGAACCAAGGGTTTTCTTGCTCAATTCATTAATTGTGTCTTCTTTCACAGCAGCATGTCTTTTTACTTCATGTTCTGCGGTGTTCTTAGCATCTTCTTTATCGTTACCGTGATAAGAAACTGGACCTTCACCCATGTGCTTACCGTGTGCGTAGTGGTGAACAGAGTATTCTTCGTAATCTTTGTTGTAACGAACTTCCGCATGGTGCGCAGAACCCACAACTCCGTGCCTAGACACCATTCTGGTTCCAGTTACTGGAGATGCTTCATCAAGAACTTCTTCACCAACATGTCCAAAGTTTTGCGCGAAAATAGCCATCTTTTCGGCATGACCACCAGCGGCCTTACCCTTGGCAATATCTGCCGCAGTGATTGGTTCGTCCGGAGACTTACCTAACCAAGCATGAAACCCGCCTTTCTTTACATGAATGGCTAGATTCTTTTCTTCTAAAAATTGTTTGAATGAACCCATTAAGGTTCTCCTAATTAAGAAACCTGCTTAACGTGCTTAACGTCAACACCTTTGCTGCTGTGGTGAACAGAAAATTGATGCATTCCACCAGCACCGGCTACGTAATAATGATGCTCAGCCTTGTCAGGATGAATTCCACCATGGTCCTTATGAATGCTATAATTTGGGTGTTCATAGTGAGTAAACGTTCCACGGTGTGACACAGCAGGACAATGACCGGTTGCACAAGCGTGAACAGCATGGGACATGTGTTCAACTGTACCTGGAGAAATAATTTTTTCGTTTACTTCACCGTGGGGAATCACCTGTACAGATTCATCATGTTGCTTTTTGTCGTACTTCTTCTTCATCATCATACGAAGAGCGCGCTTTCCTTTGCCAGCAGACTTTTGTTCATGTGGTTCAGGCTTTGGTGCAGTTTCTTCGTTGGTCTTACCAGGCATCTTTGCGTCAAAGGTACTGTTGTCACCAGGAACACTCTTTCCACCTTTTTCATGTGGAGAAGGCTTCTTGGTTACGCCAGAAATGTGTGTACCACCTGGAGGCGCAATTCCTTCAGATGACTTGATATCGGTTGTATCAGGAAGACGGTCTTTACCAACCATGCCACCCTCGGCCTTGGTCTTAACACCACCAGCAGAGCTAGTAATGCCGTTTGGATTTTCAAGAAGAGTGCTTGCGATTTCAATCTTGGTCTCGGCCAATACTTGACCAACCTTGGCTTCTAGCCTTTCGGTTAAAGCTTTTTGAAAATTAACAGCATCTTTGTTGTGAGCAAGTTGTACTAGAGACATGGTTGATTCCTCGATAAACGGGTTATGTTCGACAATTTATTTAGCTAATTAAGGACTTAGACAAGTTGATCAGCAACTCGCTTGTTTAATGACTTAGGATCACCAACTGGCTTTTGTTCTTTAACTTTGCCATCAGCACCCATTTGTGGAGGTGGCTCGCCTGGTGGTGGACCACCCATTAATGCGCCAGATTCCTTCTCCATGTCCTTGGCTTCTTTGTTGATTTGCTTCTTTTCGACAGCAATTTCTTCTTCATCCATACAAAGGATGTTTTTCTGAACCCAAAGGTGACTGTAATACTTGCCAACAAATGGATCGACCAACATCAACGTGTTGATTCGATTTGTGATCATCTCGGCTTCTTTTAATTCTGTGAAGTTGTTGTCAGTCTCAAATCGATACTGAACATCCTGCTTCATTTCTGCCCATTCATCTAGGGTACAAACACCCTTAAGAACAAGCTGACGCTTTAATAATTCATCAAACAAAATAGAGAAACGGTTACGAAGTTTTTGAACAAACTTGTCAAACTTAATTTCATCACGGCTGATTTCAGAACTACGACCAAGGTTAAACCCTGTACCAGCTTCAAGACGGCTAATAGGAACGTTCAAAGCACGGTATAGCTTCTTTTCAAAGTACAACACAGCATCCATGTTGTCGAAACCTTGACCGGCAGGAAGGGTTGTGATTTCAGTTGACTTGCTGTCACCACCACGACGCGGCATCCAGAAATCTTCAAGCATAGAGAAGTGTTTACGGTCATCACGGATTTCACCAGTACCGGCGTCATAAACCAATTTGTTACGGAACTTGGTCATGACATCTTTCAAATATTGTTCTGCTTTAGCACGCGGCATGTTGCCAACGTCTACGTAAAACACACGCCTTTCAGGCGCTCTCGTGACCTTATAAATGACCGTTGCATCTTCGATGAATCTAAGCTGATTCATAGGGCGAATCGCTTTATGAAGGTAACTCAAGACCGTTGATTTGGCCGGATCAAATAGACCAGAAGTTAAATGGATAACAGAGTCTTCAGATAGCTTTACGCCACCCGCAAAGTTACCGATAATTTGTGGAGTTTGAATGTTGTTGTTAACAATTTTTTCATTGTAAAGATAGAACACTTCGATCTTGGTAATAACATCAACACCGTCTGCGTTCTTTTGCTTAGTGATGTTGCGGATCTTACGGATACGACGTGGGTCAATGAAGATCAATTGTTGGATACCGTCACGAGGTTTGTCTGGATCGATAACCACATTCCAATACGCACGACCATCGACATACCATCTACG
>Ga0116230_10000201_pt1 | contig 48224 bp, 41 predicted proteins | sample S1TSphfallax_3_FD_88678 | JGI IMG/M metagenome (GOLD analysis project Ga0116230, IMG submission 88678) | Host-associated microbial communities from peat moss isolated from Minnesota, USA - S1T2_Fd - Sphagnum fallax MG | ecosystem: Host-associated > Plants > Peat moss > Unclassified | place...
CGGCGCCGACGATCACGGCGCTGCCCACGGGTGCCGGCTACAGCTACGCCACAGCCACGGGTGTCGTGACGCTCACGGGCATGCCGACGACGCTGGCGACGGCCACGAATATCGGCCCGATCACGGTGAGCTACACGCAGCCGGGTGCAGCGACCTCGACGGTCACTGCATCGATCAATACGACGACGACCGATTCGAACCCGGCCAACAACAGCGCGACGGTGACGATTGCAGGCAACCCAGTAGCCGATGTCGCCACTGCGCTCGCATTCCCCGCGAGTATCGATGCCGGTAAACTGGTCGCGGGCACGCTCACGTTCACGAACAACGGGCCGAGCACCGCGAGTGGTCTGACCTACACGCTTACGCTACCCGCGAATCTCGCGACGGCGCCGACCATTAGTGGGTTGCCTACCGGCGCCAGCTATAACTACGCAGCCGCGACCGGCGTTGTGACGCTTGCCGGCATGCCGACGACGCTGGCGACGGCCACGAATATTGGCCCGATCACGGTGAGCTACACGCAGCCGGGTGCAGCGACCTCGACGGTCACTGCATCGATCAATACGACGACGACCGATTCAAACCCGGCCAATAACAGCGCGACGGTGACGATTGCCGGCAACCCGATCGCGGACGTCGCCACTGCGCTCGCATTCCCCGCGAGTATTGATGCGGGCAAGCCGGTCGCGGGCACGCTCACGTTCACGAACAACGGGCCGAGCACCGCGAGTGGTCTGACCTACACGCTTACGCTACCCGCGAATCTCGCGACGGCGCCGGCCATTAGTGGGTTGCCTACCGGCGCCAGCTTCAACTACGTCGTGGCGACCGGGGTGGTGACGCTCGCCGGGATGCCCGCGACTTTGGCGACCAATACGAACATTGGGCCGATCACCATCGGCTACACCCAGCCCGGCACCGCGACCTCGACGGTCACTGCATCGATCAATACGACGACGACCGATTCAAACCCGGCCAACAACAGCGCGACGGTGACGATTGCCGGCAACCAGCTTGCCGATGTCGCGACGACGCTCAGCTTCCCGCCGAACGTCAACGCGGGGCAAACGATCACCGGCACCGTGCTCTTCACGAACAACGGACCGAGTACGGCGAATGGGCTCAGCTACACGCTGAGTTTGCCTGCCGGTCTCGCAACGCCGCCAACGCTGAGCGGCTTGCCCCCGGGAGCGGGCTACAGCTACGCGACAGCCACCGGGGTCGTGACTTTGACCGGCATGCCGACGACTCTCGCGGCGTCGACCAACATCGGTCCCGTGACCGTGAGCTACACGCAACCGCCCAAGGGCACTTCGGTCGTGAGCGTCGCGATTGCCACGACCACGACCGACCCGAATCCCGCCAACAACAGCGCGACCGCAAGCATTGCCGGCAACCCGGTTGCGGATGTCGCGACGACGCTCAGCTTCCCGCCGAACGTCAACGCGGGTCAAATCGTGACCGGCACCGTGATGTTTACGAACGCCGGCCCGAGCACGGCCACGGCGGTGAACTTCAATTTGACGCTGCCCGCGAATCTCGCGGAGCCGCCGACGCCGAGCTTCCCGTCGGGAGTGACCTACAGCTACGCGCCGAGCACCGGCGTCGTCACGCTGAACGGGACACCCACCACGCTGGCCGCGGGTGCGAGCTTCGGTCCAATCACGATCAGCTATCGCCAACCGGGTGCTGCGACTTCGACAGTGTCCGCAGCGGTCTCGACGGCGACCACCGATCCGAATCTCCTGAACAACGCAGCGTCAGCCGTCGTTCAGGGAACGGCGCAAGCCGATCTCGCGGTCTCGCTGAGCTTGCCGGCAAACGTCAATGCGGGACAAACAGTCTCTGGTTCCTTGTCGTACGTCAATAACGGTCCGAGTACGGCGCTCGCGACCACCTTCAGTTTGACTGTGCCCGCGAATCTTGCGGTGCCCCCGACCATTGGCGGCCTGCCGTCAGGTGCGACCTACACCTACGTACCTGCCACGGGCGTCATCAACTTTAGCGGTCTGCCCACGAGTTTGGCGGCCGTCGCGACTGTGGGTCCGATTACCCTCGGCTTCAAGCAACCGCCGTCCGGTAGCTCTTCGGTCAAGGCGGCGATCGCGTCGACGACCAGCGATCCGAATCCGGCGAACAACACGGCGACCGCAACCATCAACGGCGTACCGGTCGCCGATGCAGCCGTGAGCCTGGTCTTTCCTGCGCACGTCAATGCGGGGCTGACCGTTGCTGGGACCGTGCTGTTTACGAACAACGGGCCCAGCCCCGCGACGGGCACGACCTTCAGTCTGAGTCTGCCGATCAATTTGAGCATCGCACCGACCCTTAGTGGTTTACCGAGCGGTGTCAGCTACACATACACAGCCGCGACCGGGGTCGTCAGCCTGACCGGCATGCCTGGCACGCTCGCTGCCGGCGCAAGCCTCGGACCGATCAACATCGCCTACTCCCAGCCAAGTTCTGGCACGTCGTCGGTCAGTGCGAGCATCAGCGCGCTCACCAAGGACCCGAATCCGGCCAACAACTCGGCCACCGACACGATTACGGGTGCCGCGGCCGAATTGCTCGGCACCGTCTATATCGACACCAATCAGGACGGCGTCTTCGATGCCGGCGACACCCCGGTCGCGGGCACGACGGTGCAATTGCTGTCCGCCGCGCATGTGATCGCCACGGTTACGACGAATTCGCTCGGTGCCTACTCGTTCGCCGGCCAACCGCCGGGCGCCTCCTATACGGTGGCGGTGACTCCGGCGACCGGCTACCTCGCCTCGACCCCGGCGTCGGTCAACGTGAATTTGAGTGGCGGTTCGCCCACGGTCGTGAATTTCGGCCAGATCCCTGCGGCTGCGGTCGGCTCGCTCGTAATGACGAAGACGACCCCCTTGGTGAACATCTCCGCTGGTGAATCGGTGCCCTACACGATCACGGCGACCAATTCCAAGAACACGCCGCTCGACACCGTCACCGTTGCCGATTTGATCCCCGCCGGATTCCGCTTCCGCACCGGCAGCGGCGCGGTCAACGGCAAGAAGCAGGATCCCACCGTCAACGGCCGCCAGCTGGTATGGACGCACTTGACGTTCGCAGCGGGTGAGAAGAAGACCTTCACGCTCGTACTCACGGCCGGCGCCGGCGTCGTGGGCGGCGAATTCGTCAATCAGGCGATGGGTTATAACGGCCTGACCAATACGCTGATTTCCAACGTCGCGAGCGCAACCGTGCGCATCACGGCCGACCCCACCTTCGATTGTCCGGATCTGATCGGTAAGGTCTTCGACGACAAGAACGCGAATGGCCGCGAGGATCCGGGTGAACCGGGCATCGCCGGCGTGCGACTCGTGACTGCCCAGGGCCTCTTGGTCACGACCGATTCCGAAGGTCGTTATCACATCGCCTGTCCGATCCTGCCCGACTCCGAGATCGGCACAAACTTCATCGTCAAAGTCGACGAGCGCACGTTGCCCACGGGCTACCGGCTCACGACCGACAATCCCGAGACCGTGCGCTTGACCGCGGGCAAGGTGTCGAAGCTCAACTTTGGCGCCGCGATTCATCGCGTCGTGCGTATCGAGCTCAAGGACTCGGCTTTCGAGGCAGAGCAGTTGCGTGGCGACGTGCGCGCACGCCTCGACACGCTGGTCGCTTCGCTCAAGGACGAGGCCGTCATCGTGCGGCTCGCCTACGAGGCGTCGAGCGAATCCGACGAACTTATCGCCAAACGCATGAAGGCCGTCGATGCCACGCTCGCGTCGCTGTGGACCGCGAACGCGTGTCGCTATCCCTTGCAGATCGAGGACGACATCGTTCGCAGCCTCAAATCGGCGCCCCCCGTCGAAGGAGCGAAGCCATGAGGGCGTTTCGCTTCTGTCGCGCGCTTGGACCGATCGCGCTGCTGTGCGCGCTAGGCCTCATTGCCCAGGCGAATGGCCAGGCCGAGGCCGCCCCGGTGCCCCCCAATACGGAGCAGGCCCGTCCCGCCGTGCCGCCGTCCGACGCGACGCTCGTGCGTCGTCTCACGGCGGCCGCGGACCGCGTCCCGAGCACGCCGCCAACGGCGCGAGTGCAAATCGTCGAATCCACGACGAATTCCAATTTCCGCTCCGGCAGCGACCAAGTAACGCCGCCGGCCACCGACATCCTGTCCCGCTTCGTCGCTAGTTTGCAGGGCGCCAAGATCAAGACCATCCTCGTCACGGCGGACACCGATTCACAACGCCTGATCGGTGCCGCGAAACTTCGCTTCGGTGACAACCAACGGCTCTCCGAGGAGCGCGCCGCGCGCGTCGTCGAGTATCTCGAAGCCCAGTTGCACCTCCCGGAATCGGCATTCGCGATTCGCGGTTACGGCGCGACGCGACCGATTGCGAGCAACGCCACGCCTGCAGGTCGCGCCGCCAATCGTCGCGCCGAAATTCAAGTCTGGACCGAGCAGGTGAGCGCGAGCCCGGCGGTCGCCGCGGCGCAGGCCACCGACGCCTCGGTCAGTGAGAAGGTTTCCGAGTGCATCGGCGACAAGGCCGACCAGTTGGCTCCGGTGCGTATTACCGTCGACGGCAAGCCGCTCGATTCGCGCGAAGGCGTCAGCGAGGCCGATCGTCAGCGCTGTGTGGACGTCGCGCTGGCGCGTGCGGATGTCCAGGTGCGCTTCGATCCGCTGGAGCAGAAGCCCTCGCTCAACGTGGTCGCGATTCCGCAGCAAGCGGTTCCGGGAAAAGCGGTGCGATTCACGACTTACACGAACTATCCACGCTTCATCGAACGCGCCGAGATCCGCGTGTTCCTGCCGAATCAAAGCACGCAGCAGACCCCGTTGGCGGTCACCGCGGTGCCGGTCGGCGGCTCGGTCGAGTGGGTCACGCCCGAGGCGAGCAGCTCCTTGCTGCGCGTCACCAAAGATCTGGCGCAACCCCAGTTCGTGAACTACGTTCTGCGTGTCTACGATCGTGACGGACATTTCGACGAGACCCGTCCACGGCGTCTCGATTTATCGGACAAGCCGATATCCGCAAAGGTCGACGTTGAACAACAGAACCTCGAGATTGCGCGCGCCGCCTATGGCGAAAATACGCTGGTACTGCACAACATCCCGATCAGCGGCGGCGCGGTCACGGTCAGCGGCACACACGTGCCGCCAGGTGATCATGTCGTCGTGCTCGGCCTGCCGATCCCTGTGGATGACGAGCATCACTTCGTCGCGCGCGAAATTCTGCCGCGTGGCCCGCAGCAGGTCACGGTCAAGATCGTCAACGACCACGACGAGGGTCTGGAATTCACCCGCAACCTCTCGATCGCAGTCGACGACTCGTTCTTCGTCGGCTTGGCGGACTTCACCGCGGGAGCGCGCAGTCTCTCCGGGCCAATCGCGCTGGAAACCGGTGATCCGAACCTTGCCCGCAGCAGTTACGTCGACGGGCATCTCGCCTTCTATTACAAGGGCTTGATCAAGGGCCAATGGTTGTTGACGGCCGCTGCCGATACCGAGAATCAGCCGGTGCGCAATCTGTTCAGCAATTTTTCCGGCAAGAGTTCCGAGGACTTGTTGCGGCGTATCGATCCGAATCGCTACTACCCGGTCTATGGCGACGACAGCACGACGGTCCAGGATGCTCCGACCTCCGGCAAGTTCTACGTGCGCTTGGACAAGGGCGACAGCTCCGTGATGTGGGGCGACTTCCAGGCGCACATCACGGGAACCGAATTTCTGCAATACACGCGTACGCTGGATGGCTTGAACGTGCGCTACCGTTCGGCTCAAACCACCGGCTATGGCGAGAAGAAGCAGACGGTCGATGCCTTCTGGGCCGAACCCGGCACGCTCGACTCGCGCGAGGAATTTCGCGGTACGGGCGGCTCGGTGTATTACCTGCAGAATCAGGACATCTCGGTCGGCTCCGAACAGGTCTGGGTGCAGGTGCGCGACAAGGATTCCGGCATCGTCGTTGCACAAACGCTCTTGGTTCCGGCGCAGGATTACGACGTGAACTACATGCAGGGACGCATTCTGCTGCACCAGGCGCTGTCGGTGAGCGCCAACTCAGAGACGATCGTGCACACCGGCGGCATCGACGGCGATCCGCTCTACCTGGTCGTCACCTACGAGTATGTTCCCGACTTCTCGAACCCAAGCTCGCTCGCGCTCGGCGGCCGCGCGAGCCAGTGGTTCGACGATCATTGGCAGCTCGGGCTGTCCGATTTCCACCAAGGAGCGTCCGGTGACACGCAGGACTTGCGTGGTATCGACGGCACTTATCGCTACAAGGCCGGTACCTACATCAAGGGGGAGTTCGACCATTCCGACGGTGTCGGATCGCCGATGCTCACCTCGCTCACGGGCGGTCTCTCGTTCGCGAGCGTCACGACCTCGGGCGCACCGGCCAACGCGGATCGCGTCGAAGCGGCCGTCGATCTGTCGGAAGTGAGCTCCATGAAAGGCAAGGCGAACGTCTATTACCAGGATCGCGACGCCAATTTCTCGGGCCCCGGAAATCTGACGCCGGGCGTCGCGGTGCGTCAGGACGGCGCCGCAGTCAACATACCTCTCAACGCCTCGACGCAGATCGTCGGTAAGTTCGACAACACCGATTCCAGCGCGCAGACCGTGCATAGCGGTGAAGTCGGCGTCGAACACAAACTCGACGACCATTGGCGGGTCGCCGTGGGCGCGCGCACCGATGATCTCGAGACGCCGGTGCCGAACGCGAGTCCCACGCTCTCGCAAAACGGTGAACGCACCGATGTTGCGGTCACGCTCGGCTATCGGTCCGGTACGGGCAAGCCTCTGGATCCGAAGCAAGCGCCGAACGCGAACCAGGGCCCGACCGATCCGAAGGCGCCGAAACAGGTCACGCCGAACTTGATCGGCGGCTGGGATCTCTACGGTTTCGTCCAGGACACGGTCGAGCGTACGGAAACGCGTCCCGAGAACGACCGTGCGGGTCTCGGCGGTGGCTATCAGGTGACCAAGGATCTGCGCGTCGGCGCGGAGGCGTCCGACGGCAGCCTGGGGTTCGGCGGCAAGCTCTCGACCGATTACCATATCGACGATCGCAGTAACCTGTATTTGAATTACCTGCTGGCCGCCGATCAGCCCGATGCGCTGAACGTCGGTCGTGCGGGCAGTCTGACCACCGGCACTCGCTATCGCTATGACGATGCTACCAGCGTGTATGCCGAAGAGCGCATGCAGACGGGCAGCGGACCCGATGGCCTCACTCAGGCGTACGGCGTCGACTTCAAGCCGAGCAAGCAATGGACCTACGGCCTGAAATTCGAGAACGGCACGATTTCCGATCCGGTCCTAGGCGATCTGTCCGTGCAGGCGATCGGCGCCAACTTGGGGTACACGCAGGCGAAAATCAAATACAGCGGCGCGCTCGAATGGCGCTCCAACGATTCGTCGCTGACCGGGCCCTCGCGCACCGAGCTGTCACGCAATAGTCTGACTTATCAGATCGATCCGGACTGGCGCCTGCTCGGCACGCTCAACTGGTCGCAAACCGAGGGCACGGCCAACTCCACGTTGAATGCGGCCTATCATGAGATCGTCTTCGGTGCGGCTTGGCGCCCCGTCAAGGACGATCGCTGGAACACGCTGTTCAAGTTCACGATCCTCGAGGACGAGCCGTCGAGCGCGCAAGTCAGCGCGCCCGGCAATACGGTCGACTATGCGCAGCAGAGTCGTGTGTTCGATATCGACGCGACCTATCAACTCAATCCGTGGTTTGCCCTGGGCGTGAAGTACGCGATTCGCACGGGCGAATTGAAACCGACCCAAACGGTCGGCGACTGGTATGCCGACCAGACGCAACTGGTGATCCTGCGCGGCGACTTCACGGTCGCGCGTCAATGGGACGGGCTCGTGGAACTGCGCCGCTTGATGGTCCGTGAAACCGACGATTCCACGGACGGCGTTCTGATCGGAGTCTATCGCCACATGGGCAATCATTTGAAAATCGGCGTCGGCTACAACTTCACCGATTACTCCGACGACCTAGCAATCGCGAGCTATCGCAGCCACGGCTTTTTCTTGAACACGATCGGGAAGTTCTAGCGAGCGGAAATACTGCAAGTCTGGAATTTAGCCAGGCAGGCGCGACAAATCGGCGACCCCGCTGAACGCGGCACGCACGTCGCGCAGCAACGCGAGCCGGTTTTCGCGCCGCGAGAGGTTCTCGTCCATGACCATGACCGAAGCGAAAAAGGCATCGATCGGTGTGCGCAGACTCGCAAGCAAGGCCAGACTCTCGCGATAGGCGCCGCGCGCCATGGCGGCGGCAACCGGCGGCTCGACCTGCTGCAGGGCTTGGTACAGTTCGCGTTCCGCCGCCTCGGTGAAACGCGCGGGATCGACGCCGCCGGTCGCGCCCTCGGCGGTCTTCTTGAGCAGATTGGCAATGCGCTTATTGGCCGCCGCGAGACTCGCCGCGTCCGGCAACTCCAGGAACTGCTGTAGGGCCCGCAGTCGTGCCTCGATATCGGCGGGCGAGCTTCGGCCTACGGCAAGCACCGCATCGATCATCTCGATCGTCGTGCCGGACACGCGTTCGGCCAAGAGACCGCGCAGTCGCTCGAGGATGAACGCGTAGACCTCGGCCGCCGACCCCGGCTTCGGCTGCGGTTGCAGGCGTTCGGATAGCTCGAGCAGCTGCCGCAAGTCCAGATCGAGGTCGCCTTCCAACAGGATCCGCAGCACGCCGAGCGCGGCGCGGCGCAGGCCGAACGGATCCTTGGTGCCGGTCGGCTTTTGATCGATCGAGAAGATCCCCACCAAGCTGTCGATCTTGTCGGCGAGTGCGAGCGCCTGCCCGGTCTTGCTGGTGGGGAGGGTATCGCCCGCGTGGCGCGGCAAATATTGTTCTTCGAGTGCCAGACAGACCGCCGCCGGTTCGCCTTGCGCGGCGGCGTAGTAACGACCCATCGTGCCCTGCAGTTCAGGGAACTCACCGACCATTGCGGTCATGAGGTCGGCCTTGGCCAAGGCGGCGGCGCGGCCGACATCGGAGCCCGCGTCGATTCGCGCCGCGATTGCGAGGGCGAGCTCGCGTACGCGCCGGGTCTTGTCGGCATAGGTCCCGAGCTTGGCTTGAAACGTGACGCCATCGAGTTTGGCCGCATACTCGTCGAGCGAGAGTTTACGGTCCTGTTCCCAAAAAAAGGCCGCATCGCTCAATCGTGGCCGCACGACGCGTTCATTGCCCTCGCGAACTTTGGCGGGATCGCGGCTGGCGATATTGCTGACCGTGATGAACCAGCCGGCCAGCTTCCCATCGGCGCCTTCCACGGGGAAATAGCGCTGATGATCTTGCACGGTCGCAATCACGACTTCTCGTGGCAGCGCCAAGAAGCGCTCCTCGAAGCGTCCGGCAATCGGCACCGGCCATTCCACAAGTGCGGTGACTTCGTCCAGCAAACCCGGCTCGATCAAGGCGCGACCCCCCAACGCCTCGGCGAGCGCGATCACGCCGCTGCGGATCGACTCGCGCCGCACCGCGAATTCCGCGACGACCTTGGCCCGGCGCAAGGCAGCCGGGTAGGCATCGGCATTCTTGAGGGAAATCGGCCGTGGCGCGTGGAAACGATGGCCACGCGTGATGCGTCCCGTCGGCAGTCCAAGAATCTCGGTTGCCAGGACTTCCGCGCCGAACAGCAGGACGATCCAATGCACGGGCCGCACGAATTCGGCGCTGCGCTCGCCCCAGCGCATGCGCTTAGGCGTGGGCAGGCCGGCGATCGCCTCACGCACGATCCCGCCGATGCTCGCGCTCGTGGCGGCCCCCGGTTCCGTGCCGCGAAACGAGAGCCAACTGCCCTTGTCCGTGCTCATGCGCGACAACTGAGCCACCTCCACGCCGCAGCTCGCCGCGAACGCAAGTGCCGCTTGTGTCGGCGCACCGCTCGCATCGAAGGAGTTCGCGACCGGCGGTCCACGGCGCTCAACCTGACGATCCGGCGCCTTTTCGCCGCAGTCCTCGATCAATACGGCGAGACGTCGCGGGGTCGCGAAGCTGCGTAGCTTGCCGTGCGGAATACCGGCAGCGGCAAGACCCTTGAGGAGATTCTCCGCCAGGGCCGCGGACAGTGCCGGCAGCGCCACGGGCGGCAGTTCCTCAGTGCCGATTTCGAGCAAGAGACTGCGCGTGCTCATGCGTCGACCTGAACCGCTTTCTGGCCCTTGAGCAGCGGAAATCCGAGCGCTTCGCGGCTTTCGCGATAGCCCTCGGCGACCCCGCGCGCCAGCGTGCGCACGCGCAAAATGAATCGTTGTCGCTCGGTCACGGAGACGGCATGACGCGCATCGAGCAAATTGAACGAGTGCGAGGCCTTGACCAATTGCTCGTAGGCGGGCAACGACAGCTTGTCCTTCAGCAGGCGTTGGCAGGCGCTCTCGGCCGCGTCGAACTGCTGCAGCAACACCGCCGTATCGGCTTTCTCGAAATTGTAGGCGGACTGTTCGACTTCATTCTGATGGAAGATATCCCCGTAGGTGACCGGTCCCGATGCAGTCTGCGCCCAGACGATGTCGAAAATGCTTTCCTTGCCCTGGATGTACATCGCGAGGCGCTCCAGACCGTAGGCGATCTCGCCCATGATCGGCCGGCAGTCCAAACCCCCGACTTGCTGGAAATACGTGAACTGCGTGATCTCCATGCCGTTCAACCAGACCTCCCAGCCGAGTCCCCAGGCACCGAGCGTCGGCGATTCCCAGTTGTCTTCGACAAAGCGGATGTCGTGGGTTAAGAGGTCGAATCCCAAAGCGCGCAGCGAACCCAAATAGAGCTCTTGAAAATCATCCGGCGAAGGCTTGATGCAGACTTGGAACTGATAGTAATGCTGCAGACGAAACGGATTGTCGCCGTATCGCCCATCGGTCGGCCGCCTCGAGGCCTGCACATAGGCTGCGCTCCAAGGCTCGGGTCCCACAGCACGCAGGAAGGTCGCGGCGTGAAAGGTCCCCGCACCCATTTCCATGTCGTAGGGCTGCAAAATCACGCAACCCTGGTCCGACCAATACTTCTGTAGGGCGAAGATCAGAGCCTGGAATGTGCGCGGCGGAGGGTCGGCTTTGGCCATCTATGGCTCGCTGGTTGAACAAAACGAGCGAGTATAGCGACCGCGGGTAAGCCCTGTCCTGAAGGCTTAAGGCCATGCACTGTATTCGAACAATGCCCTGCTGCGACGGGTGGAAGTCCCCTAAGTCCGACCCTGGTGCGCCGCGGTTTGCACTAAGATGGTGCGTAAATTCTGCAATCCTGCGTTAATATTGTGCGCGCTGAGACGTCGGTCACCTAATTTGGGGCGCAAGTCCTTGATCTATGGTGCCCCATAATGTGGCACGCAAGCTGCATTGTCCGGGAACCCCGGCATCTGCCGGAAACGCAGCACTCACCCGACCCCCAGGAGGGCAACCGTGACTCCCGCAGATGTTCTGAAATTAATCAAAGAAAAAGACGCAAAGTTCGCCGATCTTCGCTTTACGGACACGATCGGTAAAGAACAACACGTGACCATCCCGGCGCGTCTCGTGGACGAGGGCTTGTTTGCCGATGGGAAGATGTTTGACGGCTCCTCGATTGCGGGTTGGAAGGGGATCAATGAGTCCGACATGATCCTGATGCCCGATGCCGCGACGGCGGTATTGGACCCGTTTTACGAGGACACCACGGTCAATATTCGCTGCGACGTGATTGAGCCCGCGACGATGCAGGGCTATGGCCGCGACCCGCGTTCTCTCGCCAAGCGTGCCGAAGCCTATTTGAAGTCCACAGGGATCGCGGACTCCGCCTTGTTCGGGCCCGAGAACGAATTTTTCATCTTCGATAGCGTCAAGTGGGGCGCTGAAATGCACGGCTGCTTCTACGACATCGACTCCGTGCAGGGTGCTTGGAACAGCGGCCGTGACTACGAAGACGGCAACAAGGGTCATCGCCCGGGCGTCAAGGGCGGCTACTTTCCCGTGCCCCCCGTCGATGCGTTCCAAGACATTCGCAGTGCCATGTGTCTCGCCCTCGAGGAAATGGGACTGAAGACCGAAGTTCATCACCACGAAGTCGCGACCGGCGGCCAATGCGAAATCGGCGCCAACGCGAACACGCTCACGAAGAAGGCCGACGAGGTGCAAATCCTCAAGTACGCGATCGCAAACGTCGGTCACGGCTACGGCAAGACTGTGACCTTCATGCCGAAGCCCTTGGTCGGCGACAACGGCAGCGGCATGCACGTGCATCAATCCTTGCAGAAGGACGGCAAAGCGCTGTTTGCCGGCGACAAATACGGCGGCCTGTCCGATACGGCGCTCTACTACATCGGCGGCATCATCAAGCATGCGCGTGCGATCAATGCCTTCACAAACGCCAGCACGAACAGCTACAAGCGACTGGTCCCGGGCTTCGAGGCACCCGTGATGCTCGCTTACTCGGCGCGCAATCGTTCCGCCTCCATCCGCATTCCCTGGGTATCCAACCCGAAGGCACGACGCATCGAAGTACGCTTCCCGGATTCAACCGCGAACCCGTACTTCGCGTTCGCGGCCATGATGATGGCCGGACTCGACGGCATTCAGAACAAGATCCATCCCGGCGATCCGGCCGACAAGGATCTTTATGACCTGGAGCCCGAGGAAGCCAAGCACATTCCGACGGTTTGTCACTCGCTCGACATGGCGCTCGACAACCTGGATCAGGACCGCGGCTTCCTCAAGGCCGGCGGCGTGTTCACCGACGATGTGATCGACGCGTACATCGAGCTGAAGATGAAGGATGTCACGCGCCTGCGTATGACGACTCATCCCATCGAGATGGAGATGTACTACAGCTTGTAAGGAGACCTTGAGGGCTTGACGCCCGACAGTGACGGCGGTCACGCCGCCGTCACCTTGTTTTGTGGCCGGGAGGCGATAGGGCTATGCTGACGGCTTATGCAGCTAATGCGACGAATGATCGCGCTCGGGCTATTCGCGGCTTTTGCGGCACGGGCTGCCGTGGTCTACAAATGGACCGACGCGAATGGCGTCGTGCACTTTTCGGACCAGCCGGAGCCCGGTGCCGAGAAGGTGATCACGAGTTCCGGGGACGCGACCGCGAATGCGGCCACGACGCCTGCGGCGGCAGCGGCAGCAGCACAGGCCGCACCCAAACCTGCGACGCCCAAGCCGCCGAAGCCCACCGTGGCCTTGCCGTATACGCTGATCGCGATTACTTCGCCGAGCGCACAGCACACCTTCTTCAACGAATCCATCGGTGTCCACCTCGCGCTGGAGCCGGATCTACAAGAGGGTCAGACGATTACCTGGTATCTGAACGGCGCCGCCTTGACCAATCAGGCCCCGGACGCAGAACAGTTCGTACTGCAAGATATCGGTCGCGGCACCTATACGATCTCGGCGACGGTCACGGATCCCGCGACCGGACAAACCATGAGCGCCGCGCCGGTGACTTTCTACGTGCAGCAGCCCTCGCTACTCTCGCCGCAGCATCACAACAACAATTAGGCAACAGGCGTATCGCCGCTCGCGAAGCGCCGCGCGCCATTCGCCCGGTCCGCCCGGTTTCCCGCGCCCTGGACGAGCTCCATGGTCGCTGAGTTACAGCTCGGACCCTTGCACGTCATCGGCACCGACTTGCTCGATGCGCTGGTCACGAGCGTGTTCGTGCTCGACCAGGATCTACGCGTCGACTACCTGAACGCAGCGGCACAGACCTTGGTCGCCCTGAGCCCCAATCAGGCGCTCGGGCGACCCGTCAATGAATTGACTCGCGGAGCGGAAACCCTGCTACCTCTGTTCGAGCGCGCGCGCGCCGGCGGGGAGGGTGTCGTCCAGCGCGAATTGGCTTGGCCCGGCCCGGGCGGCGTCGATCGAATTCTCGATTGCGCGGTGACACAGGTGGCGATCGGCGACTCCGCGCCGCGCATTCTCCTCGAGATCGAGGACATCACGCAGCACCGCCGGCTGACGCGGGAAAATGCCCTGCTGGCGCAATTGGGCGGCAGCCGTTTGATGGTTCGCCAGCTCGCCCACGAAATCAAAAACCCGCTCGGCGGTCTGCGCGGCGCCGCTCAGCTACTCGAGCGCGAGCTCCTGGATCCGGCGCTGCGCGAGTATACGCGCGTGATCATCAGCGAGGCGGACCGCCTCACCAATCTGCTCGACTCCATGTTGGGCCCGGGGCGCCCACCCTCGAAACAACTCGTCAACGTCCACGAGCTGCTGGAACGCGTCTATCACCTGCTGCGCAGTGAGGCGGCCGAGGGCGTGACAGTCGAACGCGATTATGACCCCAGCCTGCCGCCTCTGACGATCGACCCGAATCACATCATTCAGGCGATGCTGAATCTCGGCCGCAACGCGCTGCAGGCGCTTTCCGGCGGCCATGTGCAAAACCCACGGCTCTTGTTGAAGACGCGCGCCGCGATCAACGTGAGCGTGGGCTCGCGACGCCATCGACTCGTTGCCTCGATTCAATTCGAGGACAACGGCTCCGGCGTGCCGCCCGACATCCGCGACACCATTTTCTATCCGCTGGTCTCCGGCCGAGCCGACGGTACGGGCCTCGGTCTCGGCATCGCTCAAGATCTGGTGACCCGGCACGGCGGATTGATCGAATTCGATAGTGCCCCCGGAAAGACCGTTTTCACGATTTCACTGCCAATGGACTCCGTATGAATGCAAAGCCGCTGCAAGTTTGGTTGGTCGACGACGATGCCTCGATTCGTTGGGTGCTGGAAAAAGCCCTCAAGGGGAGCGGCATGGTCGCCAAGACATTCGATCAGGCCGATAACGCGCTGTCGGCGCTGCGCGCCGACACACCCGACGTGCTCATGACCGATATCCGCATGCCCGGACGCAGCGGTTTGGATCTGCTCAAAGAGGTGCAGGGATCTTGGCCGGGACTGCCGGTGATCGTGATGACCGCACACTCGGACCTCGACGCCGCGGTCGCCGCCTACCAGGGCGGCGCCTTCGAGTATCTGCCCAAGCCTTTCGACATCGACAAGGCGGTCGATCTCGTGCGCCGTGCCGCGCAGCAAGCCACAGTCTCGATCGACGTCGAGGCGACCCGCCGTAGTATCCCAGAGCTGCTTGGCCAAGCAGCCGCCATGCAACAGGTGTTTCGCGCCGTGGGCAGACTGTCCCGTTCGAGCATGACGGTCTTGATCACCGGCGAATCCGGCACCGGCAAGGAACTGGTCGCCCACGCTCTGCATCGCCACAGCCCACGCGCGAGCAAGGCGTTCGTGGCGCTCAACACGGCCGCATTTACGGCCGATCTGCTCGAGTCGGAACTGTTCGGTCACGAGAAGGGCGCGTTCACCGGCGCCGACACCTTGCGTCGTGGCCGCTTCGAGCAGGCCGATGGTGGCACCTTGTTTCTCGACGAAATCGGCGACATGTCGCCGGCGCTGCAGACGCGCTTGCTGCGCGTCCTCGCCGAGGGCGAGTTCTACCGAGTCGGCGGTCAAACGCCCGTCAAAGTCGATGTGCGCGTGATCGCGGCCACGCATCAAGATCTGGAAGCGCGCGTCAACTCGGGCCATTTTCGGGAAGATCTCTTGCACCGTCTCAACGTGATTCGCATCGAAATCCCGCCGCTGCGCGAACGCCGCGAGGACATCCCGGAACTGCTGCGCCACTATCTCGCCGTCGCCGGGCAAGAGCTAGGCGTCGAACCGAAGCTGCTGACAGGGTCGGCCGAGACCGCGCTCGTGACCTTCGATTGGCCCGGCAACGTGCGGCAGCTCGTCAACGCCTGTCGCCGCCTGACCGTCACGGCACCCGGGCGCGAAATTCGTAGCGAGGACATTCCACCGGATCTCGGCGGCACCGCCGTCGGCGCCGTCAACAGTCACGACTGGATGGCCAAGCTCTCGCACTGGGCCGAACAGGAATTGGACGCCGGCACGCAACGACTGCTCGATCAGGCGGTTCCGGAAGTCGAGCGAATCTTGATCCGCGTCGCCTTGCGCAAGGCCGACGGTCTCAAACAGGAAGCCGCCAAACTCCTCGGCTGGGGCCGCAATACCCTGACGCGCAAGATGAAAGAGCTTGGCATGGAGGACGCGGCCTAGCGAACGAGTGTCTATAATCGCGGCCCATGAGCGATTTCATCAAACATTTGTTCGAGACTCCCGAGCGGCTGCTCTACGGCAATACGATTGCCGATTGGATCGCGGCCGGCATCATTTGTGTCGCGGTTTGGTCCGTGCTGTGGTTCGTGCGCAGCTTGGTGGCCTCGCGCTATCAACGCTACCTGACCGGCGAACACACGGTGCCCGTGCGGCTGCTCGCCTATCTCGTCGGCAATACGCGGCAGATCTTGTTCTTGGGCGTGGTGCTCTATGCGGCAGATGAAAGCCTGACGCTGCCGCCGAAAGTCGAACGCAATCTCGCCAATGCCATCTTGATCTTGATCTTGCTGCAGGTCGGGCTCTGGGCCGGAAGCGCCTTGCGATTTTACCTCGAGTTGAAAGAGCAGGACCGCGGCGCCGACCGTTCCTTCGCCGGCTCGCTCGACATCATCAGCTTCCTCGGACGGATTCTGATCTGGTCCTTGATCATTCTGGTCGCGCTGGACAACCTCGGGATCAATATCACCGCCCTGCTCGCAGGTTTAGGCGTCGGCGGCGTCGCGGTTGCGCTTGCGCTGCAGAACGTGCTCGGCGACCTGTTCGCCTCGTTGTCGATCGCGCTCGACAAGCCGTTCGTGGTCGGCGATTCGCTGACCATCGACACGTTCACGGGCAAGGTCGAACACATCGGTATCAAGACGACGCGGCTGCGCAGCGAGACGGGCGAGCAGATCGTGCTGTCGAATGCGGACATTCTAAAGAGCCGCGTACGCAATTTCGGCCGGGCGACCGAGCTGCGCACGGTCACGACGCTGCGCGTCGCCTACGACACGCCGTCCGACAAGCTGCTCGCGATTCCGAAGCTGCTCGAACAGATCGTGACCGAACAAGCCAATGCCCGCTTCGACCGCTGCCACTTGAAGAACTTCGGCGAGTGGGCCCTGCAGTTCGAGCTGTCGTACTTTCGCGAGAATCCGGATCAGTATCCGCTGCTCGACCTGCAGCAGGCCGTCAATTTCCGCATCATCGAGGAATTCCGCCGTCTGGGGATCGAGTTCGCCTATCCGACCCAGCGCGTCGTCGCCGCCGCAGGCGCCGCGGAAAGCGCCGCCGAGAGCGCCGCCGCGACAGCGCCCTGAACCGTGGCCCGAGTGCGTCGCCGATGTTTCATCTCGTGCTGTTCGAACCGGAGATTCCGCCCAATACCGGCAACATCATCCGGCTCTGCGCCAATACCGGCGCCTGCCTGCATCTGATCAAGCCCCTCGGATTTCGGCTCGACGACAAGAGTTTGCAGCGCTCCGGTTTGGATTATCACGACCTCGCCTCGGTGCGCATACACGCCGACTTTGCGGCCTGTCGTCTCGCCTTGAGCGAGGCGCGCTGGTTCGCGATCGAGACCGGCGGTCCGCATTGCTATAGCGACGTGCGGTTTCAACCCGGCGACGTCTTGCTATTCGGTCCGGAAACACGCGGCTTGCCTGCGGGCGTGCTTGAACGCCTCGGGCGCGAGCAGTGGCTCCATATCCCCATGGCAGCTAGCAGCCGCAGCTTGAACCTTGCCAATGCCGCCGCCCTGGTTCTCTACGAGGCCTGGCGTCAAAGCGGCTTCGCGATGCCCCAAATCCCCGCTTAGTCCGGGATGCCGTGCTAGTGCGGCAGGCCGGGAGCGCCGCCTCTGGCCTGTAGCTGCGGCCTGCCGCGCAGCGGATATTTCTCGAGAATTCGCGCACAGGCCGCGATGATCGCCGGCAGGTTGGTCTGATCGATCTCATCGCGGAAGCGATGCGACTCGCGCATGGGCTCCGGGGTGATCTGGATGTCCACCGCGACTCGCCCGAGCTTCTTGGCCACGAGTTCGAGCTTCAGATTCTGTTCCATGGAGTCGAGACCGGTACGGCCCGCCAAGGTCTCCGACAGACTCTCGCAGCCGCGCAAGAGCCCCGCGATCTCGCTCAGATGGACGACCGAGCCATGCACTCGCACACGCGACTCGCCGACCATGCAATAGGCGGTGATCCGCAGCCAGTTGCCATCCCAGTAATCGGTCGAGTCCGGAAACTGCCGTCCATGCACCCAAATCCGCAGGCCGACGATCTGCAAGTCGGCCGCTCCCAAACTGTCAATCTCTCGTTGGCTCACGCGCCCCTCACGACCGACCTCGATCGATGCTTACTTCCACGCACCTCTTACCCGGTTCGCCCAGGTCTCGTAGCTGCGAACCCGACCCAGGGTGTCGGTGATCGCGGCATGTCGCAGTCTAGTGCGTAGCGCGCTCGTCGGCGAGGGCGAAGGCAGCGGCGATTTGACATCATCTGGTCCGGCCGCCACCCCCCGGCGGGTGATCCGCGCTGAGTGCGTCGAATTTTTCTTGTATCTCATTGCGTACCGTCTCGTTGCTTGCAGACACCAGCATCCACGCGGCACACCCTAACAAGGGCGGCGCGCTCGGCCGGTCGTCGGCAATTGGCGTCGTCTGCATCCGGCGACAGACGCCCTCAATCGGTCTCGGCACGCACCTCTCGGGCCATCAAAGCTTGAACGGCGGCAGCGACTGCCTTGCCCTCGTGCAAGATTGCGTATACCTCGCGGCAAATCGGCATGTCGACGCCGAGTCGCGCCGCGACTTCATGCACGGCCCGCGCCGCGGCCACACCTTCGACGACTTGGTCGATGCCGGTCGCCGCGGCGCTCGCTGTCTGGCCCTTCGCGAGCGCCATTCCAAAGCGGCGGTTGCGAGATTGATCGTCGGTGCAGGTCAACACCAGATCGCCGAGGCCAGCGAGGCCCATCAGCGTCTCGCGTCTGCCGCCCAGCGCAACGCCGAGGCGCATCATCTCGGCGAGTCCGCGCGTGATGAGCGCGACCCGCGTGTTGGCGCCGTAGCCCATGCCGTCGGCAACTCCCGAACCGATCGCGATCACGTTCTTGACGGCGCCGCCGACCTCGACGCCGACGATGTCGGTTTGGGTATAGGCGCGAAAATGGGGACCGGAGATCACGCGCGCGAGTTCTGCACCGAATTCGGGATCGCGCGAGGCAATGGTCATCGCAGTCGGCAGTCCGGCGCCGACCTCGCGCGCGAAAGTCGGTCCCGATAAGACGGCCGTCGGCCGGTCGCCCAACACCTCGAGCGCGACCTGGTGGGGGAGCAGGCCGCTCGCCAGTTCGAAACCCTTGGTCGCCCAGGCGATGCGCGTGTGGGCACGCAGGGCGGGCGCGAGCAGTTCGAGGGTCGATCGAAACGCGTGCGAGGGCACGGCGATCAGCACGTCGCGCACGCGGGCCAGCACGCTGCCGAGGTCCGGTTCGATCACGAGCGTCTCGGGAAAGGGCGCGTTCGGTAGATAACGCGCGTTGCAACCTGCGCGCCGCAGCGCGTCGAGGTGCGCGGCGTCGCGGCCCCACAAAAAGGTGTGATGGCCTTCCCGGGCCAGCTGGATCGCGAGCGCGGTGCCCCAGGAACCCGCGCCGATTACCGCCATCGGTTCTGGGCGCTCCGTGCTCACGGGCTGCCTAGTTGATCAGGCCGGGTTGCTGCTGTGACGCCGATTCGGCGGCCTGCGCGTAGAGCGCGTCGAAATTGACGAGCGGCAGCAGGAAATTCGGAAAGCCGCCCTTCGTGATCAGGTCCGAAATCACTTCGCGAGCATATGGAAACAAGACGCTCGGGCAGAAACTGCCGAGCAGGCGCTTGTAGTCCTCGACCGTCGCGCCGGCGACCCCGAATATGCCGGCCTGCTTGACCTCGACCAAATAAAGGGTCGCCTCGCCGTGCTTGGCTTCGAGCGTGATCGTCAACAGCACTTCGCGCACGTCGGGAGCCAGCTCCTCGGCCGTCGTGTTCATGTTCAGCTGGAATTTCGGTTCCCAGTTCTGATTGTTCGGCAGGCGCGGACCGTTCGGCGACTCGTAGGAGCAATCCTTCAAATACACGCTTTGCAATGTGACCTGTACGCCGCCTACGTTCGTCTGCGGCGGTGTGGCTGTTACTTCGTTCATCAAGCCCCCTGAATTAGCCGATCGAGCTCACCGCTGCGATCGAGTGCGAAAAGATCGTCGCAGCCGCCGACGTGTTGTTCGCCGATGAATATTTGAGGCACCGTGCGGCGCCCGCTCCTCTCGATCATCTCTGTGCGAAACTTTGCATCGTCGTCCACGTTGATTTCATGAAAAGCCAGTTTCTTCTCGCCGAGCAGCTGCTTGGCGCGTTGGCAGTACGGACACCAGCCCGTCAGATAGATCGTGACCTTGGGCTGAGTCATTTAGTGATTTGTTTGTTGCCGCCCGTCGATTTGGCCACGGGCATATTGTCTTTGAGCCAGGCGTTCAAGCCGCCTTCGAGATTAAATACCTTGGTGAAGCCCGACTTCATGAGCGTTCTGGCGGCAGTCGCGCCGTCACGCCCGTCATTGCAATACGTGATCACAGGGCGATCGCGCCACTTCTTGAGCGAGTCCACCTCGTCCGCAAGCGTCGCTGCGGGTACATTACGCGCATCCGCGATATGACTGGAGTCGAACAGGTCTTTGGCGCGCAGATCGATGACCAGCGCACCTTGATTCATGAGCCGCACGGCCTGCATGGCGCTCAAGGCCGCGAACGCCTGGACGCGGGCGCGCGCCTCGTACACGAGCACGCACAGTACCGCGACTAGCGCTGCTGCGACCAGGAACGGATGGTGGTTCATGAACTCGATCAATCGCTGCATTCGCGCCGGTTCCGGGACTTTTCGGGGGCGCAAGTATAGCAGCGGGTCCCAAGCTTGTATGCTGGTCGCCCCCGATGAAGCGATCATCCAAAGACTGCTGGAAACCGACCGTGCGGCGACTGCTCTTAGGGCTCGCACTGCTGTTGCGCGGCGCGCTGCCCTGGGCCTTGGTGGCGGGTCAGCCGGCGGCGGCGGGCGAACCGGCCGACTCCGGAACGGCGCAGGCGAAGCTCGCCACGGTGCGCGAACATATCGAGGAACTCACCAAGCGGCGGGCGGAAGACCTGCGCCGGCGGGACGCGGTCGCCGCCAAGTTGCGGCAGGCAGACCTCGCCATCACCACCCAGCGGCGCGCCTTGGACGCGCTGCGAGCGGCGGTCGTGGTCGCCGAGTCCCGGCGTAATCAGGCGCGTGCGGAGCAGGCTCGGACGCGCGCGGAACTGGACGCTGAGCGCGCGGCGCTCGCGGCGCAAATTGTCGCGGCCTATCGCATGGGCCGCCAGGAACAGATCAAGCTGCTCTTGAACCAGAGCAATCCGGCAACCTTCGGCCGCATGCTGACTTATGAAGGCTATCTCGGGCGCGAGCGCGGCGCACAAATCAATGCCATTCGCACGCGGCAACAGCGCCTGGATTTGCTCGCCGCCGAAATCGAGCAGCACTCGGCACGCCTCAAGACCTTGCAGGCCGATGCCCAGCATCAGCTCGGCGAACTCGAGAAATCACGTCAAGAGCGCGTGCTGGTGCTCGCCGAGATTGCGCGACAAGTCAAAACCGGCGACCAGAATCTCGCCGATTTGAAACATCAGGAGCAGGCCCTCGAGGCCTTGCTCACGGACTTGAGCCCCGATCTCCAGGAGTTTCCGACCGGCACCCAGCGTCCTTTCGAGCAATGGCGCGGCAAGCTGCCTTGGCCGGTCGCCGGACATCTGGTCGAGGGCTCCCATGAGTTGCCAAACGGTGTGCTGATCGAGGCGGCGAAGGGGGCGAAGGTGCGGGCGCCGTTTGCCGGACGCGTCGTCTATGCTGACTGGCTGCAGGGCCTCGGTCTGTTGCTGATCATCAGTCATGGCGACGGCTACCTGAGTCTCTATGGGCACGCGGAGGTCCTGTACAAGTCGGTCGGCGACGCGGTGTCGGCGGGCGACGTAGTGGCGGCCCTGCGTGACGACGAGGGCAAGCCGCCACAGCTTTACTTCGAGATCCGCGCCGGCAAAAAGCCCGTCGAGACGAAACAATGGCTGAAACGCGCACCCTGACGAGGCTCGGCGGCACGCCGCGGAGACCGTGACCGAAGCACTGGCGGCCGCGCGGCCGGCAAGCGTATGCTCGGCAAAGAATGCAGCCCAGAGCACGCAATTTCTTCTATTTGTCGGTCGGCATGGCGTTGGGTTTGTCGCTCGGCATCGCAGGCGTCGTCTTGGCCGACAAGCCCGATACGCTCGGCAAGGACATGCCGTGGCAGGACGCACAGCTCCTGGCCGAGGTGCTGGAGCGGGTCAAACAGGACTACGTCAATCCCGTCGATGACCACCAACTGCTGCAGTCGGCGGTCCGCGGCATGGTCTCTTCGCTCGATCCCTATTCCGCTTTCTTGGATGGCGAGGACTACGACGACCTCAAGATCAGCAGCTCAGGCGAATACACGGGCGTCGGTATCGAGCTGTCGATCCAGGACGACGCGATCGTGGTCGTGGCGCCTCTCGACGGATCCCCGGCGGCGGCGGCCGGCATTCGCTCCGGCGATGTGATCGTCACGATCGACGGCGTCGCGGTCAATAGCTCGAGTCTCGCCGATACGATCGGCCGCATGCGCGGTAAAGAGGGTTCGATCGTCAAGATCGGCATCGAGCGGGAGGGGACCGCGGAGCCCTTGTTGTTTTCCGTCAAGCGGCAACACGTCGAATTGCACAACGTACGCGCGGATTTGCCCGAGCCCGGCTATGCTTACTTGCGCATCGCCGAGTTCAGCGACACGACGGGCAGCGAAGTCGCGGCGAAGCTGCGCGAATTGCGCAAACAAAATAAAGCTGCGCTGAAGGGACTGGTTCTGGATCTGCGTGACAATCCGGGCGGCGTTCTCGAGGCTGCGGTTGCGGTCGCCGACACCTTCCTGGACTCGGGCGTGATCGTCACGGCCAAGGGCCGTACGCCGGACTCGAACTTCGAAATGGATTCCACGCCGGGCGATGCGCTCTCGGGTGCGCCGATCGTCGTGCTCGTCAACGGCGGTTCCGCTTCGGCCGCCGAAATCGTTGCCGGCGCGCTCAAAGACAATCACCGCGCGACCCTGATGGGACGCACGACCTTCGGCAAGGGGTCCGTGCAAACCGTCATTCCGCTCACCGCCGACACGGCACTGAAACTCACGACCTCGCTGTATTTCACGCCGTCCGGGATATCGATCAACCACAAGGGCATCGTGCCGGACATCGAACTGCCGCGCGACGACGCGGCTGCGGCCGCGCCGAATGCCGAGGCCCCTGGCTCTTCGCGCGACGACGAGGCCGTGCGGCGCGCGCTCAAGGAGCTGCAATTGCCCACGACCGGGACGCACAAGGCCGTGTCCGCATCGCTGCCGATCGCCTGACACCCGCTGGCCTGCTTGCGTAGTACGAGATCCATCGAAGTATTGTGCCTCGCGCTCGCGGCGCTGGTGTTGATCTGGATGCACGCGTTCGTGGGCGACGGGCGCGCCGTCGCCGCGGTCTTGCTGGTCTATACCGCGGTCATCGCCCTGCTCTGGTTTCGCCCGCTGTTCCCCACTCGTCCGCGTCTGCGCCTCGCGGTCGTCTCGTGGTTGATGCTTGCCTTCGTGATCGCCGTCTTAGGCCTCAGCGGCAAGGCTTATAGCCCGCTGATCAATCTGGTGTTGCTGCCGCTGATCTTGAGCGCGCTGACGCTCGGTTGGCGCATGACCCTGATCAAGTTTCTGGCGATCGCCGTGTGCTATGTGTGCCTCGCGCTCGCAACCCCCGGCCTCGAGGTCACGACGCTTGCCTTTGCGAGTCGGGCGGTCGGTACTCTGGCACCGATTCTGCTGGCGGCGTATCTGACTTCCACCCTGTCGGCCGATGTGACCGAGGCCCGCGAGCGCATCGAGAATCTGGCCCAGACCGACGCGCTGACGGGCCTGCTCAATCAACGTGCCTTCAACGAGGTCTGGCGGCGAACGCATGCCACCAACAAGCCGTATGCCCTGTTGATGATCGATATCAATCAATTGAAGTCGGTCAACGATTCCTTCGGTCACGAGGCCGGTAACGAGGTCCTGAACCTGGTTGCACAGTGTCTACACCGCAGCATTCGCGCGACCGATTGCGCGGCAAGGTTCGGCGGCGACGAATTTGCAATTCTGCTGCCGTCGGCCTCCGAGGAGATCGCGGCCGCGGTCGTGAAGCGGATCCGCAACATCGTCTACAAGACCACGCTCGATCTGCGTTCACGCATGATCCGCTGCACCGTGAGCATCGGTGTTGCACTCCATCCCCGCGATGCGCGCGACATGCGCGACTTGCTGAGCAGCGCCGATCGCGATATGTATCGCGACAAGCAGTTGCGTCGGGCCCCCGACACCCCGGCGAGCGCCTAGCAACAGCCTCAAAAGCGCTTGCGGCTTTGCCGGCAATCTGTAAAGTTACGATCCTGTCACGGCATCGGCGGCTGACTTGTGTTCTTCTCTTCGTAGTTAAGTTCAATTGAGACCATCGCAATGGCTGTGAATAAAGGGCTGCACAACGCATCGACCAGGACTTTTTCCAAGGCTGCCGCCGGGGCCTTGGTGCTCCTCGCCTTGAGTGGCTGGTCCGCAACGGCCGGAGCTCGCGCGATTCATGCCTCTGGCGCGGATGGACGCGATCCCAGCCTGCGATCCACATCGGTGCTGGTCGTCGATCCGACCAATTCGTCGGTGCTGCTTTCCAAGAACGCGGATGTGGCCGCGCCGATTGCATCGATCACGAAGCTCATGACCTCCCTGGTCGTTCTGGATGCGGGCCAAAGCCTGAGCGAACGGATCACCGTGACCGAGGCCGATGTGGACCTGCCCAAGGGCGGCTATTCGCGTCTCAAAGTGGGTACGACCTTGTCGCGCGGCGACATCATGCATCTCGCCCTGATGTCCTCGGAGAACCACGCGGCCCATGCGCTCGGCAGCAATTACCCGGGCGGCATTCCCGCGATCGTGCGCGCCATGAACGCCAAGGCCGCGGCGCTCGGCATGACCACCGCGCATTTCGTGGAGCCGACCGGTTTGTCGAGCGAGAACGTCGCCAGCCCCGAAGACCTCTCCAAACTCGTGATCGCTGCCTCGCGCAAGCCGATCATCCGCGACTTTTCCACCGATCCGAGCTATGCGGTGCCGGTCCGCGGGCATCTGGTCGAGTTCCGCAATACCGACAAACTGGTCTCCAATCCGACTTGGAATATCGTCGTGCAGAAGACGGGCTATATCTCGGAAGCCGGTCGCTGCCTGGTGATGGAGGCCGTCATCGAAGGGCGCTCGGTCGTCATCGTCTTGCTGGATTCCTTCGGTAAGTACACGCGTCTCGCCGATGCGACCCGCGTCAAGAATTGGCTGCAAGCGATCGGCGTCGGTCCGCACCTATCGCGCGTCTCGATGCGCTGAGGCCGGCCGTTGCGGGCGCCATGCCCAGGGGCCGCCCCTAAGACTTGTTAGAACAGCGCGCGGACGGCGCCCAGCAGTCCACCTGCGAGCAGAATGACGATCGGAAGAGCACTCAAGCCATAGCCCAGACCGCGCTTTGCCGGGTCTTTAACATAGGTCGCCGAGTAGACTTCCCGGCCGATCAGGTAGACAAGCCCCAGGACGGCGGCGATCAGCGGGCTCCAATAGCGGCTGAACACGTACAGTCCGGCCAAGAGGGGCAGCAGCAGCTCGAGAGTGTTCTGTTGCACCCGGAAATGGCGCTCGAAGATTTCGTTGCCCGTGGTCGCGGGCGCCTTGATCCCGTACCGCGCGCGCGCGCGGCCGACCTTCATCGCGAAAACGATAAATTGGAAAACTGCGAGTATAGTCACGATATCGACATAAGCCATGGATGTTCCTCCCGCGATGGAGGATTCTAGCATTCCGAAGGATCAGGCCATCTTATGAGCGCAACACGCAAACTCTCTCGTTCCGGAACACGTGGCTACGCGCATCTCGTCGAAATCGAGGCACCCGGTGCCAGGGTATGGCGTGCGCTGACCGATCCGGCCCTGATGAGGATCTGGTTCGGCGGTGAGGTGGAGATCGACCCGCGCCAGGGCGGCCTGTATCGCCTCGGTCGCATCGGCGCCGGCTGCCGCGAAGCGCATATCGACATCTTCGACGCCAACCGCCGGTTGCGCCTCATTTATCTGCAGGGCGCGAATGCGCCGCGCAGCGATAGCGCGATCGTCGACGACTTTCTGCTGGACATGCGCAAAGGCGAAACCGTGACGTCACTGCGTCTGTTGGGTTCCGGAATCCCCGAGAGCGAGGAATGGGACCAATCCTACGCGCGTATTCGGCACAGCTGGGAGCGCTTCCTCGCGCGCATCAAGGTCACGCTCGAGCATCCGCCGCAGCCCAAACAGGCGCAGGCGGCGAAACCGGCGGCGCCGCCCGCCGATCCGCCGCTGCGCGGCCTCGACTATTGAGGGCGCTGCGATGATCGGCTTTCTGATGCGGGCCGCCATTGCCGCGCTCGGCCTGTGGCTGGCGACGGTCTGGGTCCATGGCGTGACGATCGATACACCGATGACCTTGATCCTCGCCGGGATCCTGCTCGGGGTCGTCAACGCCATCGTGCGGCCCATCGCCATTCTGTTGACGCTGCCGGTGACGATACTCACTCTGGGCCTGTTCCTGGCGGTCATCAATGCCGGCATGGTGGCCTTGGTCGCCTGGTTGCTGCCGGGCATGCACATCGCCGGCTTCGCAGCCGCGTTCTGGACCGCCCTGATCGTGAGTGTCGTGAGCATCGTCGGATCTTGGTTCGTGGGGCCCAAGGGCAAGGTGGACATCATCGTCCACCGCCGCTGAGGCGCAAGGCTTTACTGCGTCTTCGGCTCGTCGAGATTCTTCGCATCCAGCAAACTACTCCCCGGCAAGGTGAGCAGCAGCACGCCGACGAGGATGATGATCATGCCCAGCACTTGTAATTGGGAAAGCCGCTCGTCGAGAAACTGCCAGCCCAGATAGGCCGCAATGGCCGGATTGACATAGCCATAGGTGCCGATCAAGGTCGGCTTGGCATGCAAGGTCAGCCAGCCGTAGGCCGAGAAAGCCAGACAAGAACTGAAGAACGTGAGGTAGCCGAGAGCGAGCAGGCCGGGAGCATTCGGTGTCCAAGTCGCATAGTCGCCGCGCACGAGGGCCAGCGCGCCGAACAAGACGCCGCCCGCCAGGAGCTGCAGCGCCGATAACATCAAGGGCGTCATGCGCGTGTCGATGCTGCGGTAATAGACGGTGCCCAGCGACCAGGCGAGACAGGAGCCCAGCGCACCCAGCTGCGCAACCGAGTACCGGGCGTGCACGTCGCCCTTCGGCAGCAAGATCAGCACCGTGCCCAGGAAGCCGATCGCAAGACCGACGACGGCGCGCCGCGTCAAGGGATGACCGCGCTTGCCGAAGACACCGAGTCCCGCGATCCAGAAAGCCGCCGTCCCGTTCAAGAGAGCCGATTCATTGGTCGGTATGTATTGGATCGCCCAGGCGTTGAGTCCGTTACTCGCGAATACCATGAGGACCCCCATGACGAGCACGTGACGCCATTCCGCCAGGCGGTGCGGCAGTGCATCGCCGACCACGACGCGCGCAAATAGCGTCAGCAAAATCCCGGCGGTCGTGAAGCGCATGCTGCAAAAGAGCGCCGGCGGGACATGCGTGACCCCGATCTTCGAGAACATGAAGCTCGAGCCCCACACCAGGTACACGGTGCCGAGACAAACGAGCAGTTTGAACGACATCCGGTCGTCTGACCGCGCCAGAGCTTGAGTCAGCGCACGTCACCCATGAGGCGCTTTACGGGCCGGCTCAGGATCAGCAGGATCGCCCCGAGGCCGACCGCGAAGTAGACGATATGCAAATACTGGCCCGGCATTGCGGCGACGTTCGCGGCGTCAAACTCGCCCGCGATGCGGCCCGCAAGCAGATTGCCGAGCGCAATCGACAGGAAGAACATCCCCATCATCTGGCCGACGAAGCGCTTTGGCGACAGCTTCGTGAAGAAACTGAGGCCGACCGGACTGAGGCACAGTTCACCGAAGGTGTGCAACAGGTAGGTGAAGATCAGCCAATTCGGCGAGACCTTTGCACCGCCCGCGACCAGCGTCGCGGCCGCGACCATCACCAAGAACCCGCTGCCCATCAGGATCACGCCGATCGCGAATTTCGCGGGCACGGAGGGGTCGAGATTTCGCCGGCCGAGCGCGATCCAGGCCCACGCGAACAAGGGCGCAAACACGACGATGAAAAACGGATTCAGCGACTGGAACCAGACCGTCGGGATCACGAAATTGAGCGAGCTGATGAGGCGATCCGTGTAGCGTTCGGCAAACAGGTTCAGCGAAGATCCCGCCTGTTCGTAGCCCGCCCAGAAAGCCGCACTGCCGAGAAACAGCACCACGAGCACGACGCCGCGCCGCTTCTCCTCGGCCGTGAGGCCCCCCGCAATGAAGAAAAATCCGAAATACAGAATCGTCATGGTGCCAATCACGGCAAGCGTCCAATCGACGAGCGAGACGGCGTCGACCGGTATCAAGCCTTGGACGCAAGCCGCGATCGCCACCGCAGCGACGGCGGCCACCGCCCCGACACGCCGCCAGAGGCGCGCCCGCTCGCCCGGCGTGATCGCGTCGCGCTGGGGCAGTCCCGCCGTGCCGAGCTGACCCCGCGTGAGCACGTACTGAACCAGGCCGCCCGCCATGAACAGCCCCGCGGCCGCGAAACCGGCGCGCATCCCGAAGCGCTCTTGCGCCGCGCCGGTCACGATCGGACCCAAGAATGAGCCGATGTTGATGCCGATGTAGAAGATCGTGAAACCCGCATCGCGCCGCGCGCCGCCCTCGGGATAAAGTTCCGCGACCATCGCGCTGACGTTCGGCTTCAGCAGGCCGACGCCGACGATGATCACGACCAGCCCGAGGTAGAACGCGCTCGGTGTGGTCGATAGCGCAAGGATGCCGTTGCCGGCCGCGATTGCGAGTCCGCCGACCAGGACCGCGCGGCGCGCGCCTATCAGCCGATCGGCGAGCCAGCCGCCGGGCAGCGCGACCAGATAGACGGACGCCGTATAAAGTCCGTAGATCGCGGTCGCCGTCTTGTCGTCGATGCCGAAGCCGCCGGACTTGACCGCGGCGACCAGAAACAGCACGAGCAGCGCCCGCATGCCGTAGTAGGTGAAGCGTTCCCACATCTCCGTGAAGAACAGGGTCGCAAGGCCGCGGGGATGACCGAGGAACGTTGCGCTCACTACACCTCGGCCTCGCGCTCCGCGTCTTCCTTGGCGCGTTCTGCGAGTTTGTCCTTGAGCAAGAGCTTCGCCATCAAGATCCCGATTTCATAGAGGATGTACATCGGCACTGCCATGAAACTCTGCGACACCGCATCCGGCGGCGTCAAGAATGCCGCGATGATGAAAATGCCCAGCAAGACAAACCCCCGGTTCTTCGTGAGCGTCGTGATCTTGACGAACCCGGTCCATACCAACAAGACGGTTGCGACCGGCACTTCGAAGGCAACGCCGAAGGCGAGCAACAATATCATCACGAAATCCAAATAGCTGCCCATGTCGGTCATCATCTGCACGCCCGTCGGGGTCGTGCCGACGAAGAAGCCCAGCATCGCGGGGAAGACCAGGAAGTAGGCGAAGGCCGCGCCGAGATAGAACAGCAGCACGCTGGAGACGAGCAGCGGCACGGCCAGCTTTTTCTCATGTCGATAAAGTCCCGGAGCCACGAACGCCCAGGCCTGATACAGCACGACCGGGATGGCGATGCCGAAGGCGATCACGAAAGCCAGTTTGAACGGCACCATGAAGGGCGATACGACGCTGGTGGCGATCAAACTCGCACCCGCCGGCAACTTGCGGATCAGCGGTTGGGCGACGAACGTGAACAACTGGTTCATGTAAATCGCGCAGGGGATGAAGCAAACGAACACCGCGAGCATGGCCTTCATGAGGCGGTCGCGCAGCTCGAGCAAATGCGAGACCAGCGTGCCTTCCGCCAGTTCGGAGGGGTCGCCGCCCGTCTCACTCATTGGCTGGTTTGTCGCTGGTCGCTGCTGGCGGCGATGTCGGTGGCGCCGGCGGCGTCGCTGCGTGCATCGCGGCCGGTGAATTGGGATGCGGCGTGCGCGGCACCGGTGGCGGCGGCACGGGCGCCGGCGTCATCGGGGTTGGCGGCAAGGGATCGGGGTAATTCGTGGCGGCGGTCGGGTCCGCTGCGGTCGGTGTGCTCGCCGGCGTCGATGGGGGCGTCGCGGCTTTCGTCCGCTGCTTCATCAACTCGTCGGCGTTCACCTCGCGCTCGAGTTGCTCGGTGAGCTGGCGCGCCATGACGCGCGCTCGGCCGACCCAGGTCCCGACCTGACGGGCAACCTTCGGCAATCGCTCCGGCCCCAGCACGACGAGTGCGATGGCCGAGGTGAGCAGGATCTCGGAAAACCCAAAATCAAGCATCGCTCTTACGCGTTCGTCTTTGGCGGAACCTTGGCTTCCGCCTCTTGCTTCGCGGTGTTCGCGTCGAAGTCCGCGTCCTTCGTCTGCTTGAGCTGCTTGACCTGCTCTTCGGACTCACCGTCGTTGACGGCTTGCTTGAAGCCTTTGACCGCGGCACCGAGATCGGAACCGATGCTGCGCAGGCGCTTCGTACCGAACACCACCAGGGCGATCGCGAGTATGACCAGTAACATTTTTGAATCGAACATCGTGTCTCTCCGATTCCGGGTTAGACCGGGTAGGGCCGTAATGATACGCCAACAGTATTATGACGTATGACCACCGGCTGCCGATGCGCGTTCGGTCGCAATTAGGCCTATGGCCCCGTCAGCTCTCCAGCCAGATGGTCACCGGCCCGTCGTTGATCAGTGACACTTGCATGTCCGCACCGAAAACACCACTCAAGGTGCCCGGATGGCGGATTTTTGCCGTCGCGAGGACATGGTCGAACAGACGACGCGCGACTTCTGGCGCCGCAGCAGTCGAAAACCCGGGCCGCGAGCCCTTGCGTGTGTCGGCCGCCAGCGTGAACTGGGGTACCAACAGAAGACCGCCCCCGATATCAGTAAGGCTACGATTCATGCGCCCGGACTCATCGCCAAACACGCGGTAGCCCAGAATTCGCTCCACCAAGCGCTCGGCGTGCTGTTCCGTGTCCGCAGGCCGCACGCCGACGAGTACCAGCAGCCCCGCGCCGATGGCGGCAGTGGTGCGGCCCGCGATGGCGACGCCGGCCTCCGATACTCTTTGCAACAAAGCGATCATTTAGATAATAAAATCAACGCATTACTTACGCCATAGCGTCGGTGTGAACAGCACGAGGAGCGTGAACACCTCGAGTCGCCCGAGCAACATCGCGGCGGCACACACCCAGGTCTGGAAATCGTTGAGGACCCCGTAGTTGCCGCCCGGGCCTACCAGCCCTAAGCCGGGGCCCGCATTGTTGATGCAGGCGACGATCGCGGACAAGGCGGTCAGAAAGTCGAGGCCGCTCGCGAGTTGCACGAAGATGAGCGTGGCGACGCTCATGAAATACAAGAACACGAAGGCCAGCACCGCGAACACGACGCGGTTGGCGATCACGAGGCCGCCCACCTTGAGCGGTCGGACCAAGTTCGGGTGTACCAGCTGATTCAGCTCACGATTCGCCTGCTTGGAGAGAATCAGCGTCCGGATCATTTTGATGCCGCCGCCCGTCGATCCGGAACTTGCCACGATGCAGCTCAAGAAAATCATCCACATCGGCGCAAACGTCGGCCACAGCGCATAGTCCTGGTTATGCAGACCGCTGGTCGTCGCGATCGAAATCACATTGAAGCTCGCGTAGCGCAAGGCAGTGCCGAAGTCCGCGTAAGTACCCTTGAAGACGAGAAAGCCCGCGATGCCGATACAGCTCACGAACAGCACCGCGAGGATCGCCTTCGCCTCGGAATCGCGCAGATAGGCGCGCGGGCCGCGCTGACTCCAGGCCAGAAAATGCGTTGCGAAATTGAGCGCCGCCAGTATTTCGAAGCCCATCAACACGAGTTCGATGGGCACGGAATTGAAGTGCCCGATGTTCGCGTCATAATTGGAAAAGCCGCCCAAGGACAGCGCCGAGAACCCCGCGCAGACCGCGTCGAACCAATCCATGCCCGCGAATCGCAGACACACGATGCAGGCAAGCGTGAGCCCTCCGTAGACCGCCCAAAGGAGCTTTGCCGTTTGCCCGATGCGGGGCGTCAGTTTGCTGTCCTTCATCGGGCCGGGCATTTCCGCGCGATAGATCTGCATGCCGCCCACGCCCAACAGCGGCAGGATCGCGACCGCCAGCACGATGATGCCCATGCCGCCGATCCAGCTCAGCAAATGACGCCAAAGATTCACGGACCGCGGCAGGAAATCGAGCCCCGACAAGACCGTGCCGCCCGTGGTCGTGAGTCCCGAGGCTGCCTCGAAATACGCGTCCGTGAAATTGATCGGCAGAGAGCCCCACAGCGGCAGGCCGGCGACCGCCGGTAGCGCGACCCAGGTCAGCGCGACCAGCATCAGACCGTCGCGCGTTTTCAGTTCACGTTTGAAGCGCCGGGTGGCGAGCCATAACAGGGCCCCGATCAGAAAAGTGATCAGGGCAGAGAGCACGAATGCCGATAGAGCGCGATCCAAACCCCAAATCGACAGCACGAGCGGTGCCAACATCGTCCCGGAAAACACCATGATGACCAGGGCGAATACGTGCGCGACCGGCAGTAAGATGTCTTTCACAGAAAGGAGGCGGAGCCCTGGAACAACTTTTCAACGGCTTCCAGATGGCGTCGGTCGGTGAGAAACAGGATCAAGTGATCGTCCGGCTGCACGGTCACATCGTGATGCGCGATCATGACCTCGTCGCCGCGCACGACCGCGCCGAGCGTCGTGCCCTCCGGCAAGGCGATCTCCTCGATGCGTCGGCCGATCACGCGCGAATTGTCGGCCTCGCCGTGCACGACGACTTCCAGGGCCTCGGCGGCGCCGCGCCGCAGGGAGTGCACACGCACGACGTCGCCGTGACGCACATGCGCGAGCAGGGAACCGATGGTCACGGTTTGCGGCGAAATCGCGATGTCGATCGAGCCGCTTTCGATCAGTTCGGCGTAGGACGGCTTGTTGATGAGGGCCATGACCTTGTGCGCACCGAGGCGCTTGGCCAGCATGGCCGAGAGAATATTGGCTTCCTCGGAATTCGTGAGTGCGGCGAACACGTCGGCGCTGTCGATGTTTTCCTCGAGCAGCAGCTCCTCGTCCGCGGCATCGCCGTGCAGAACCGTGGTGCTCGATAATTTCTCGGCGATGCGTCGCGCGCGCTTGTTGTCGCGCTCGATGAGCTTGACCTGGTTCTTGCCCTCCAGCTCCGAGGCCAGGCGCAAACCGATGTTGCCGCCGCCCGCAATGACGACGCGGCGCACGGGCGCTTCCTCGCGGCGCATCTCGCGCATGACGGCACGGATGTCCTTGCGCGCCGCGAGAAAAAAGATCTCGTCGCCGTCCGCGATGACCGTCGCGCCCTCGGGCTTGATGCTCTTGCCGGCCCGGTAAATGGCGGCGACCCGCGTATCGATGTTCGGGATGTGCTCACGCAGGGTGCGCAGGGCTTCGCCCACCAAGGGGCCGCCCTGGCGCGCACGAATGCCGACCAGACGCACGCGTCCGTCGGCGAAGTCCAAGACCTGCAAGGCGCCGGGGTAACGAATCAAGCGCGCGACATATTCAGTGACCAACTGCTCGGGGCTGATCCACACGTCGACCGCGACACCACCCTCGCCGAACAGACGCTCCCGCCCGGTGAAGTCGGAAGAGCGGACGCGCGCGATCTTCTTAGGGGTACGGTACAGAGTCCAGGCGACTTGGCAGGCGAGCATGTTCACTTCGTCGCTGTTGGTCAACGCAACGAGAATGTCCGTGTTGCCGATCCCGGCCGCTTCGAGCACACGGGGACTTGCGGCGTTGCCGGTCACGGTGCGAATGTCGAGCCGATCCTGCAGATCCCGCAGACAGTCCTCGTTGGAGTCGATCACGGTGACGTCGTTCGCCTCCTCGCGCGACAAATGGTACGCCGCGGTGCGCCCGACTTGGCCCGCCCCAAGGATGATGATTTTCACGATGCCGCCACTCTACACGACCTCGAGATTGGCATAGGAGAGCATCAGCCACTTCGTGCCCTGGCTCTCGAAATTGACTTGAATTCGTGCCTGGGGACCATTGCCCTCGAAGTTGAGCACGACGCCGTCACCGAACTTCGTATGCCGGACCCGACTGCCCATGCGCATGCCGGTCGGCGGCGATTCCGCGGCCGGCGCGCGACTCGTGAAAGCCGGCCGCGAGACGCTGAGGCGCGGTCGCACCTCCTCGATCAGCTCCGTCGGCAGCTCGCCGATGAAGCGCGAGGGTTGTCCATAGGTGTCGACGCCGTACAGGCGGCGCTGCTCGGCATAGGTGATATAGAGCCGCTGCATTGCGCGCGTCGTGCCGACGTAGCACAGGCGCCGCTCTTCTTCCAAGGAGCTCAAATCCGCGACGGAGCGCTGATGCGGAAAAAGTCCGTCCTCCATGCCCGCGAGAAACACGACCGGGAACTCGAGTCCCTTCGCGGAGTGCAGGGTCATCATCTGAATACAGTCGTCCCAGGCATCCGCCTGCCCCTCGCCCGACTCCAGCACCGCATGCGCCAGAAACGACTCCAAAGGCGGCATGGAGGTGGCGCCGTCCCCCGCGGTTTCAGGCGAGAAGCCGCGTGCGGCGCTCACGAGTTCGAGCAGATTCTCGATGCGCCCCTCGCCGCGTTCGCCTTTTTCCTTCTTGAAGTGTTCGATGAGGCCGCTCATCTGGATCACATGATCCACCTGCTCGTGCAGTTCCAGGCCGGCAATCTCCTGCGCCAGGCGCTCGATCAAACCGATGAAGCCCTGCAGCGCGACCGCAGCGCGCTGCGGCAGGCCGTCCTGGAGCAAGGCGAGCGATGCCTCCCAAAGCGAGCAGGCATTCTTGCGTGCATGGTCGCGCAGCGCGTCCAGCGTCTTGGCGCCGATGCCGCGCGTCGGCAGATTCACGACCCGCTCGAACGACGTATCGTCGTTGCGGCTCGCCGCCAAGCGCAGGTAGCCGAGCGCATCCTTGATTTCGGCACGCTCGAAGAAGCGCAGTCCACCGTAAACCTTGTAGGGCAGGCGCGCATTCAAGAACGCCTCTTCGAACACGCGCGATTGGGCATTCGACCGGTAGAGAACCGCGACTTCGCGGCGCAGTCCGCCTTGCTCGACCCATTCGCGAATGCGATTCACGACGAAATCCGCCTCGTCGCGCTCGTTGAATGCTGCGTACAGCCGGATCCGCTCGCCGTCCGCTCCACTGGTCCACAAGGTCTTGCCGAGCCGGCCGGCGTTGTTGGCAATCAGTGCGTTGGCGGCCTTCAAAATCGTACCGGTCGAGCGATAGTTCTGTTCCAGCTTGTAGAGCGTGGCGGCGGGAAAATCGCGACGGAACTGATTGAGGTTCTCGACGCGGGCGCCCCGCCAACGATAGATCGATTGATCGTCATCGCCGACGGCGAACGGCATCCCTGACGGTCCCGCGAGCAGCTTCAGCCATTGATACTGGATCGCGTTGGTGTCTTGGAATTCGTCGATGAGCACATGGCGAAAACGCTCGCGATAATGCTGCAAGAGCGAGGGATCGTCGCGCCAAATCTCGAACGCGCGGAGCAGCAGCTCCGCGAAATCGACGACGCCCGCGCGACGGCAGGCCTCTTCATAGGCCTCGTAGACGCGGATCAACTGCCGGCGCGTCGGATCACCGTCGTCTTTGAGATGCTTGGGCCTGTGGCCCTCGTCCTTCTGTGCATTGATGAACCACTGGATCTCGCGCGGCACCCAGCGCGTCTCGTCGAGGTCCAGCGACTTCAGCACCTTGCGCAACAAACGTCCTTGATCCTCGGAGTCGAGGATCTGAAAGCTCTGCGGCAGCCCGGCTTCGCGCCAATGCATGCGCAGCAGCCGGTGCGCGAGCCCATGAAAAGTGCCGATCCACATCGACACGCCGGACATGCCGAGCAAGGTCTCGATGCGCGACCGCATTTCGCCGGCCGCCTTGTTCGTGAACGTCACCGCGAGTACGCCGTGCGGCGAGACGCCCTCGACCTGGATCAGCCAGGCGACGCGATGCACGAGTACGCGGGTCTTGCCGCTGCCGGCGCCCGCGAGCACGAGCGCCGGAGCGAGCGGCGCGGCCACAGCCTGGCGCTGCGCATCATTCAGCGAATCGAGGAGGTGGGAGACGTCCATCAGGCCGCGGATTGTACTGTCGAGCGTCTCTCTTCGGCGAATTGAATAAGCGCGAGCACCAAGGACAAAACGACCGGCCCCGCAATGATCCCGATCGCTCCGAACGCGGCGAGTCCCCCAAGCACGCCGAGGAACACGACCAGGGTCGAAATCGGCGCGCGCCCCGAGATCAGCAGGGGCTTGAGCACATTGTCGAGCAGCGACAACATCGTGCCCCAAACGAGCATGAAGATGCCGTAGCCCCAGCGGCCGTCGATGAACAGACCGATCGCGGCCGGGATCCAGATCAGCGCCGTGCCACCCACGGGCAGCATCGCGACCAAGGCCCCGATCACGCCGAACACGACGGGCGACGGCAGGTCCGCAATGCTGAAGCCGATGCCGAGCACCACGCCTTGCAGCAGCGCCGTCATCGTCGTGCCGAACACGATCGCGCGGGTCACGCCGCCCAATTGCTCGAACAGGCGTTCCTTGAGCGTCTCCTCGAGCGGAATCAGTCCGCGCGCGCGCGCGAGCATCCGATCGCCGTCGCTGAGGAAGAAGAACAGCAGAAACAAGGTCAGTGCAATCCCCACGAGGGAACTCAAGGCGCCCAGGAAGAACGAGCCGCTCAAGGACGCCGCGCGCTGCAGGATATCGCGCGTACCGGTCAGAACCCAGCCTTGGACCTGCTCGGCGGAAATCGAGGCATGTTCCTGCAGCCACAGATTGATGTGCGCGATCACCGGGAATTGCTGGAGATCGGCGAACGTCTTGATATCGAGATTCGCGGTGGCCAACTGCAGCCGGCGCACCAGGCCCGAAATCTGCGACACGAACTCGATCGACAACGCGGTCAAGGGTAGCAACAGCAAGACCGGCGCGAGCACGGTCAAGACGGCGGCCGCCAGCGCCCGCCGCTCGCCGAACTGACGGCGCAGTCGCAGATTGAGCGGGAACAGTAGGAAGGTCAGAAACGCCGCCCAAGCGATCGAACCCAGGAAAGGCTCGAAAATCCGCCAAAGGGCATAGCCCAGGATCGCGGTGACCACCAGGGCGAATACTCGTTGATAAAAATTGCTCGCGGCCTGCATGCGCAGATCGTAACATTCTTGGATGAACACTCTCAGCGTGAATCAGCGGGCGCTTAGCGTCGATGCCGACGGCGCGACACCCTTGTTATGGGTGCTCCGCGATCACCTGGGGCTTACCGGCACCAAGTTCGGTTGTGGCCGCGCGCTCTGCGGGGCTTGCACGGTGCACGTCGATGGTGCACCGATGCGCTCCTGCACCCTGCCCCTCAGTGCCGTGCTCGGCCGGTCGATCACCACGGTCGAGGGTTTGTCGCCGGATCGCAGTCACCCGGTGCAGCGCGCGTGGATCGAGATCGACGTGCCTCAATGCGGTTATTGCCAATCGGGCCAGATCATGTCGGCGGTCGCTCTGCTCGCGAAGAACGCGGCGCCCAGCGATGCAGACATCGACGCGGCCATGGCGGGGAATATTTGTCGTTGCGGCACGTACGCCCGCATCCGCGCAGCCGTGCACCGCGCGGCGGAGCTCATGAAGTCGCCGAGTTCGGGCCCATGAGCGCCGAGAACGCCGCACTGCTGGCGCGGCGCGAGTTTCTGTCGCGCACGGCCGCTTGGGGCGGCAGTCTGGTCGTGGCCCTGACGCTGCCGGGCTGCGCACCGAGGCCCGCCGCAAGGACCGGCGCGCCTGCGGCTGCGGCGGCGGGCGGCGAAGTCAACGCCTGGCTCAAGATCGCGGGCGACGACACGATCACGATCATCGTCGATCGTTCCGAGATGGGCCAGGGCGTGTACACCTCATTGCCCATGCTGTTGGCGGAGGAGCTCGAAGTTCCGATTGCGAAGTTTCAGATCGTCGCGGCGCCGGTCGGCGATGTCTATATCAATCAAGGCAATGGCGGTCAGATCACGGGCACGAGCAATAGCGTGCAAGACGCCTGGGACAAGCTGCGCCTCGCCGGCGCACAGGCGCGCGTGCGACTCATCGCTGCGGCCGCACAAGTCTGGGGCGTCCCACCCGAGACCTGTCGCGTCGACCAGGGCCAGGTCGTCAATGCGCAGGGTGCACGATTCACTTACGGACAACTCGCGGCCGCCGCGGCCCTGCTGCCCATCCCGAAGGACGTCAAGCTCAAACCGGCCGCCGCTTTCCGGTTGATCGGCCGCGCGCTGCCGCGGCTCGACACGCCGGCGAAAGTCGACGGCAGCGCCGAGTTCGGCATCGACGTCAAGCTTCCCGGCATGCTGTACGCCGCGATCGCGCAGTGTCCGGTATTGGGCGGTGTGCCGCGACAAGTCGATGCCCAGCGCGCCCTGCAGATGCCGGGTGTGCGCAAAGTATTGACCGCACCCGGCGGTGTCGTAGTCGTGGCCGAACATTTCTGGCAGGCCCTACAGGCGCGCGATGCCCTGAAAATCACCTGGGACGATGCGGCGAACGCGGCGCTCGACAACGCCAAGATCGATCGCCTGCTGAAGGCGACTCTGGAAGGCACGCCGGGTTTGTCGGCGCGCGCGGACGGCGACGCCGCGCGGGCCTTGCAGTCGGCGCACCGCAGGCTTGACGAGGTCTATAGTCTGCCGCTGCTCGCGCACGCGACGATGGAGCCCATGAATTGCACGGCGGACGTCAAGGCCGATGCTTGCGATCTGCATGTCGGCACACAAGTGCAACAGATGGCTCAGGCCGCGGCCGCCGAGTCCGCCGGCATTCCCGCTGCCAATGTGCGGGTGCATACGACTTTGCTGGGCGGCGGCTTCGGACGTCGGCTCGATATCGACTTCATACCCGCCGCGGTTGCGGCATCGAAAGCCGTCGGCGCGCCGGTGCAGCTGATCTGGACCCGCGAAGACGACATGACGCATGACTACTACCGGCCGCCGGCGCACCTGCGCCTGCGCGGCGGTCTGGATGCGGCCGGCAAACTCGAGGCCTGGACTTTTCACACGACAAGTCCCTCGATCACGGCGCGCTTTGCACCCTCGGCCACAGATCCCTTCGACTCCGTGCTCGAAGGCGTCGCGAATTTTCCCTACGACGTGCCCAATGTCGCCGTCAACTACTCGCGCCAGGAGATCGGCATCGGCGTCGGCTATATGCGTTCCGTGAGCCACGCCATCAATTGTTTCGGGGTCGAAAGTTTCATGGATGAACTGGCGGTCGCCGCGGGCAAGGACCCGGTCGATTTCCGGCTGGAATTGCTCGACAAGAAACCGCGTCATCGGCAGGTCTTGCAGGCGGTGGCCGCGCGCGCGGGCTGGGGTCGGCCTGCGGCCGGCCGCCATCAGGGGATTGCGCTCATGGAAGGTTATTTGACGCATGTTGCCATGATCGCGGAAATCTCGGTCGAGTCCGGCAAGCTCACAGTGCACAAGATTTTCTGTGCGGTCGACTGCGGTCAGATGGTCAACCCAAGGATCGTCGCCTCGCAGATCGAGGGCGGCATCGTCTTCGGGCTGTCCTCGGCGCTCTGGGGCGAAATCACGCTCGCGGGCGGTCGCGTGCAACAGACGAACTTCGATACCTATCGCGTGCTCAGATCGAACGAACTGCCGCAGATCGACGTGCAGCTGATCATCAGCGGCGAGCCGCCGGGCGGCATCGGCGAACCGGCCGTCGCCTTGGTTGCGCCGGCAATCGGCAATGCGATATTCGCCGCGACCGGTAAACGCATCCGTTCGCTGCCCTTCGATCGTGCGCTCAAGACCTGAGTTCGCGCTCTAGATCTTGAACAATAGATAGTGATCGACGATCAACGCGACGAACAACCACATCAAATAATTGATCGAGTAGCGGAACGTGCGCATGGGCAGGTCGGCGCGCTCACCGCGGTATAGCTGCAAGGCCAGGGACATGAAACGCGCGTCGAGCGCGATCGCCGCCGCGAGGTAAATGAGACCGCTCATGCCGACGAGGCAAGGCAGCAAGGTGCAGACGATCAGCAGGATCGTATACAGAAGGATCTGCAGCCGCGTGTGCGCAATACCGTGCGTCACGGGCAACATCGGGATTCCCGCTTTCGCGTAGTCGTCGCGGCGCGCGATCGCGAGAGCCCAGAAATGCGGCGGAGTCCAGGTGAACACGATCAGGAACAAGATCAAGGCTTCGGGGCCGACGTGATTCGTGACGGCGGCCCAGCCGAGAATCGGCGGCGCGGCGCCCGCGGCGCCGCCGATCACGATGTTCTGCGAGGTCGCCCGCTTGAGCCACACCGTGTAGACCACGGCATAGCCGATCAAGGACGCGAAGCTCAAGACCGCCGTCAGCGGATTCACGCCGAACCACAGGACCAGCATGGAGGCCAGCCCTAAGCCGATCGCGAAGGCGATCGCCTGCGACTGGCGCAAGTGCCCCGTGGGCAGCGGCCGACGTCGGGTCCGGGCCATTTGTGCGTCGATGCGTTGATCGATCACATGATTGAACGCGGCTGCGGAACCTGAGGCCATCGCAATGCCGAGCGATCCGAGCAGCAGTGCCGACAATGGCACCATCCCGGGCGAGGCGAGCACCATGCCGACGATCGCCGTGAACACGATCAGCAGGCTGACCTTGGGCTTGGTGAGTTCCAAGAAGTCGCGCCAACGCGCGCCGATGACGACGCTGGTCGGCGTCGGTGCATGCGGCTCGGTCAGGCCGGGGCTAAGCGGTGGACTATCGGGTATGGTCGACACGCGACAAGGGTACCATGGCGATGGCGGGCGCCGGCCACAGCGCGCGCAGCAGGGTGACCATGGCGATCACGAGCAGTGCAGCACCGGCGTTATGCGCGGTTGCGAGCGGCAGCGGCACTCCCCAGAGTACCGTCGCGATCCCAATCGAGATTTGCAGGCAGACGGCGGCCATCAGGAGACCGCCGGCCACGCGCAGTCGGCGCGTTTTGGCGCGTAGCACCGTGAGCAGTCCCAAGACGAGCAAGGCCGACCCGGCAACCAAGGCGCCGAGTCGGTGCGTCCAATGAATCGCCACTCGGGCCGGGTGCGCGAGCACGCCGCCCTCGTAATCGATGCCGAGCCCCCGCCAAAGAACGAAGGCATCGTGATAGTCGGTCTTGGGCCACCAGGTCTGCTGACAGGTCGGGAAATCCGGGCAGGCGACGGCCGCGTAGTTCGTGCTGGTCCAGCCGCCCAGCGCGATTTGCATGACCAACAGAGGCAGAACCGCGAGCGCGACGCCGCGCAAGACCCGTTCCCCTTCGGCGAGATCGCGCCGGCTGGGTTCCAGGGACAGCCACCACAGCAGCGCGAGCGTCGAAAGTCCGCCCAGCAAATGCGCCGTCACGATCAAGGGCTTCAACAACAGCGTCACCGTCAAGGCGCCGAGACTGCCCTGCACGCAGACCAGCGCGAACAGCACGGCGACCGCGAGCAAGGGTTGGCCGCGATCGCGACGATTCACGACCGCCCAGACCAGAAGCACCGCGATCACGAGGCCCAGACTGCTCGCAAAGTAGCGGTGCACCATTTCATGCAAGGCCTTGGCGAAGCCGTGCTCGACCTGGGGATAGACATGCCCATAACACCCGGGCCAGTCCGGACAACCGAGGCCCGCATCCGTCAAGCGCACCCAGGCGCCCAGCACCACGACGAACGCGGCCAGCACCGCGCCGGCGAGCGCGAACCGTCGAAACCATTGGACGCGTTGCTGTGGCGACATGCTTCAGCCGATATGCGAGAGCTTGAGCAAACGTTTCATGTCTTCGAGCAATCCCTTGGGCGGGGCGTCGGCCTCATAGAACATGAACAGATTGCCGAGCGGATCGACCACGTAGACGCGGTCGCGCACGGCTGCGCCGTTCGCGATCGGCTTCGGCAAGACCGCCAGCAAGGGCTGTTCGGCGCTCGCACGCAGCGTCAGCAAATCCGGGTGTTGGGTTTTCAGGAACGTCTCGTCACAACAGGGGTCGCTCGCGACGAACACGCGCTGTACGCGCGGTAGATCGCGGTCCAGCGCCAGGCGCACTTGCCGCGTTTCATAGAGCTTGCGTTGACAGATCGCGGTGCATTGACCGGAGCCGACATAGAGCAACGTCCATTTTCCGGCCGGGATAGCGCCCGCGGGAAGGGCGCGCGGCGGCTCGATCAGAATGCCCCGGTTAACGCGACCGAGCGGCTGCAGCGCGCTGTGACCGTAATAAAGATAAAACGACACGGCGATCGGCGCGAAGAACACGAGGGCGAGTCCGACCAGAAGCCGTCTCTGGCGCCGGTCATGTTGTGGGTCCCGCTCGCTCATGCGCGCCGCGTGTTCGTGACGAGGTAGATCACGGCGAGCGCAACGGCAAGCCCGAACCATTGCGCGGCATAGGCGAGATGCCGCATCGGCGGAAAGCCGGGCGGCGTCCAGAGCCGCCGATAGCCGTCGGCTTCGCCCGCATCGAGGAGCACGAGTTCTCCGGCCGGTGCCCACGAGGTTTCGCCCAACAAGTCTCGGACCTCACCGGCGCTCGGGAATGTGGCGACGACCGGGAACGGCGGGACGAGCGGCGCCGGATGGCCCATGTGAATCCCGGCGCTCGGCAGGTGATCGACGCGCCCATGAATGGTTCGAACCGAATCGGGTACCGCGACGTCGGGACGATCGGCCCGAGTGGCGCCCTGCGGCACCCAGCCGCGATTGACCAGCAGCCAACCGCCGTCGCTGAGCGCAAACGGTGTAATCACGAAATAGCCGACCCGACCATCGCTCGCGACCATATTGTCGATCAGCACCTGTCGCGTTGCGTCATAATGCCCGCTCGCCTGTACGTGCTGGTAACGCGGCACCGGCGGTGTCGAGCGATCGAGGGTGACCGTGCCATCCGTCCCCGCGGCGAAGGCGTCGAACCAGCGCTGTTGCTCGTCCGCGCGTCGCAGCTGCCAACGACCCAGCGAAATCAACAGGGCGAGCAGCACGAGCGTGACGAGCGTCGTGAACGGGCGCGGTGCAAAGATGCGAGATCCGAGAGTGATGGCCACGATATACTGGGTGCTATGGAATTCAAATATGTGGTGATTGTGGTCCTTGCGCTGATTCTCTTCAGCCTCGGCAAAGCCTTGTACCACCTGTCGAGCAGCAAGCCCGGCGATGACGCCAAAATGGTCAAGGCCCTGGGCTGGCGCGTCGGTTTGTCGATATTTCTATTCGTCTTGTTGTTCTTTGCTCACTCCCGCGGCTGGCTGGTACCACCGCACACTTGAGATCCCTTGCGAGGCGCTCCCCCGTCGGAGCCTTAAGCCAAGCTAGAGCCAGTAAACGAAGATAAAAAGGCCAAGCCAGACCACGTCGACGAAATGCCAGTACCAGGCCACCGCTTCGAAGGCGAAATGGCGATGCGGCGTGAAATGCCCCTTGAGCACGCGTAACCAGATGACGGTCAACATGATCGCGCCGACCGTGACGTGCACGCCGTGAAAGCCGGTCAACATGAAAAAGGTCGAGCCGTAGATGCCCGTGCCGAGCTGCAGGCCGAGTTCGGTGTACGCCTCATGGTATTCGTAGGCTTGTAACCCCACGAACGTGAAGCCGAGCAGGAAGGTCGCCGCAAGGAACAGCTTCAGGCGCGTGCGATGATTCGTGACCAAGGCATGGTGTGCGACCGTAATGGTGAATCCGCTGGTCAGCAGGATCGCCGTGTTGATGGCCGGTAAGCCGAGCGGCGAGACGGTCTCATAAGTGCCGTCTGCACGTGGCCCCAAGGCCGCCGGGCCGTTGGTGGGCCAGCCGCCCTGATAGCCATGCCACAGGAAGATATTCGTGAAGAATTTCGTGCCGTCGCCGCCCAACCAGGGCACCACCAGCTGCCGCGCGTAGAACAGCGCACCGAAAAACGCGGCAAAGAACATGACCTCTGAAAAGATGAACCACATCATGCCCATGCGGAACGAGCGATCGACCGCGCCGTTGTACAAGCCCTGTTCGCTTTCCCGGATGACGGTGCCGAACCAGAAAAAGAACAACAGTGCGAGCATGACCAGGCCCGGAACCAAGGACCAGACCGGCAACCACTGGTTCAGGGTCGCAATCGCGCCGGCCATCACGGTAAACAGCGTGACCGAGCCGTAGATCGGCCAGGGACTGCCATGGGGAACATAATAAGTGTCGGAGTCAGGTGCGTGGGCTTGCGCCATAGGTCTGCTTCTCAAGGGTTAACCGAGGCGAGAGTTTAAACGAGCTTGGCTACGGATGCGCTGCGGATTCCTGCGTCGTATCGTAAATCGAGTACGACAGCGTGATCTTGTCCACGTCGTGCGGAAGCGCCGGGTCGACGATGAAGCGCACCGGCAGCTCCCGGGATTCGCCCGTCGTGAACTTCTGCGGACTGAAGCAGAAGCACTCGGTCTTATGGAAATACCGCGCCGCGCTGCCCGGAGCGATGCTCGGCACGGCCTTCGCAACCGAGGGTCCGGCGCTCAGATTCTTCGCGAAAAACCGGGTGTCGTAGAGTTTGCCGGGGTGAATGCGCATCGAGGCCACCACCGGTCGAAACTCGAACGTACCGACCGAGGCCGGGTCGGCCGCAAATTCGATCGTGATCTCGCGGTTGGGGTCGATGCCTTCGGTCACGACCGCCGGGCCGGCCGCGGCCTCGGCATTCCCCACCCCGGTGAACTTGCAGAACACGCTGTAGAGCGGCACGAGCGCCCAACCAAACGCGAAACTTGCCGCAGTCATGAGCAGCAGCCCCCGAATGAGGCCGCGATTGGCACGGCGTCGTTCCGAGCGATCCATCAGTGTCGATTGCGATAAATGGACAGTGCGATAAAGGCAACATAAAACCCAAGCGCCAGCGACATCAGCGCCAGGGCGCTGTTGCGGATCCGGCGCCGGGTTGCGGATTCCTCGCTCACGAGCGGTGCGTATCGGCCGGCAGCAGTTCCGGCGGAGTCGTGAAGCTGTGATAGGGCGCCGGCGAGGCCACGGTCCATTCCAGACCGATCGGCCGCGCCCCATCCCAGACCTCGGCGCTCGCCTTCTTGCCGCCACGAATGCACTGGATCACGACGATCGCGAACAGGATCTGCACGAGACCGAAGCCGAAGCCGCCGATCGAGGAGACCATGTTCCAGTCGGAGAACTGCACGGCGTAGTCCGGCACGCGGCGCGGCATGCCGGCGAGCCCCAGGAAGTGCTGCGGGAAGAACAGGACGTTGACGAAAATCGTCGACAGCCAGAAATGCGTCTTGGCCAGCGTCATGTTGTACATGTGACCGGTCCACTTCGGCAGCCAGTAATAAACGGCGCCCATGATCGCGAATACCGCGCCGGGCACGAGCACGTAATGGAAGTGCGCGACGACGAAGTAGCTGTTGTTGTACTGGAAATCCGCCGGCACGATCGCAAGCATCACGCCGGAGAAACCGCCGATCGTGAACATGAACAGGAAGCCGATCGCAAACAGCATCGGCGGTTCGAACGACAGGGAGCCGCGCCACATCGTCGCGGTCCAGTTGAACACCTTCACGCCCGTCGGCACCGCGATCAGCATCGTCGACATCATGAAGAACATCTGCGCCGCCATCGGCATGCCGTCCGCGAACATGTGGTGGCCCCAGACGATGAACGACAGGAAACCGATCGACGCCGTCGCGTAGATCATCGAGGTCGCGCCGAACAGCGGCTTGCGCGAAAAGGTCGGCAAAATCTCCGAGACGATCCCGAACGCGGGCAGGATCATGATGTAGACCTCAGGATGGCCGAAGAACCAGAAAATGTGTTCGAACATCAGCGGGTCGCCGCCGCCAGCGGCATTGAAAAAACTGGTCTTGAAAAAGTGGTCCATGAGCAGCATCGTCACGGCGCCCGCGAGCACGGGCATCACGGCGATCAACAAATAGGCCGTGATCAGCCAAGTCCAGCAGAAGATCGGCATCTTGAGCAGGGTCATGCCGGGCGTGCGCATGTTCATGATCGTCACGATCACGTTGATCGCGCCCATGATCGAGGAGATGCCCATCAAATGGATAGCAAAGATCAACATCGGAAAGCTGTTGCCGCCCTGCAGCGCCAAAGGCGGGTACATCGTCCAGCCGCCCGCCGCGGCGCCCCCCGGCACGAGAAAGGTCGACAGCAGGATCGTGAAGGCGAACGGCAAAAGCCAGAAGCTGAAGTTGTTCATGCGCGGCAGCGCCATGTCGGGCGCGCCGATTTGCAGTGGAATCATCCAGTTCGCGAGCCCGACGAAGGCCGGCATCACGGCGCCGAAGATCATCACGAGCGCGTGGTTCGTGGTCATTTGATTGAACAGTGCCGGATCGACGAGCTGCAAGCCCGGCTGAAACAGTTCGGCGCGAATCACCATCGCCATCGCGCCGCCGACGAAGAACATGACCAGACTGAACACCAAGTACATCGTGCCGATGTCCTTGTGGTTGGTCGCGAACAACCAGCGCTTGATCCCCGCCTCCGGCTGGTCGTGATGGTCGTCGTGGGTCGTCGAATGTGTGTGCGCCATGGAAAATGCTCTTTGAAAAATTCCGGGAGTTACTTGAGTAGTTGTGCCGTCTTGACGGGGGCCGCATCGGCCGCAGCGGCCTGTTTCAGGTCCGCCTTCTGTTCCTCGACCCATTTCTTGAAGTTGTCGGGGCTGACCACTTCGACCACGATCGGCATGTAACCGTGATCGCGGCCGCAGAGCGCCGCGCACTGGCCGCGGTAGGTGCCTTCCTTGCCGAGCGGCACATTGAACCAGAGTTCATTGATGAATCCGGGAATGGCGTCGCGCTTCGTGCCGAAGTCGGGAACCCACCACGCGTGGATCACATCTTGCGAGGTCAAGAGCAAGCGCACCTTGGTGCCGCTCGGCACCACGAAGGGCTTGTCAACCGACAGCAAATAGTTCGGTACGCTCTTCGGGTCGATGCCGGAACGCAGTTGGCGCGCGAAATTCGAATCTTCCGACAAGGTCGAAAAGTAACTGATGCCGTCGGCGGCATTCATGTATTGATACTGCCACTTCCATTGGTAGCCCGTGACGCGCACCGAGAGTTCGGAGCCACGCGTGTCTTCGATCTTGAGAATCGTCTCGGCCGCGGGCACGGCCATGATCACCAATATGATCACCGGGATTACGGTCCATACGATTTCCACCTTAGTGCTATGCACCATGGCCGTATCCGCAACCGCACCCTGGGAGCGGCGGAATCTCAGCAAGGAATAGATCATCGCGCCGAACACGACGACGGCGATGGCGACGCAAATCCAGAAAACCATCATGTGCAGGTCGTAGATCTCGTGCGATAGATCCGTGACGCCCATGGGTAGGTTGTAGCCGTTCGAGGTGTTCGCGGCAGCTCTGCCCGCAAACCCCAACATCGATAGGCCTGTGACGTTCAACTTCATCTCGACTGATCCCCTAGGTCCCGCTCTGTTCGAGCACTGGCGATTCGTTCATCGCACCCACCAGCGGCCGCAATCGGTCCGCCAGGCGGCATCTCTCCTCGTCCGTCAGGAAACTTCCCACTTCGAACGAGCGTCCTCGACTCTCGATCAGCAGTTGATTCGGGTAGCGCCTGGCGCGCGGAGTGCGAAGTCTAACCCTCGCCCAGTGGCGCGCAAACTCTTGTTTTGCTTCGCCGCCCGGCGATCGCGTCACGAGGCTGATCATCGAGTCGGTCACGAGCACGGTCTGGCTGTGAAAGCGGCGCTGTAGGCCGGCGCGCAGCGCCAAGCCCAAACCGAGCATCTCCAAGGCCCAACAGAGCAGCACGGGCCAAAAGCCTTTAACCGTGAACAAAATCGCGATCGCCAGGGAAAAAGCGCTGATCGAGCCGAAAAACAATCGAGCGGTCGCCGGAGTCAGCGAACAATTGGGGCTAAGTTCGATGCGCTGTTCCATACCGAGGAGGGCCGCTTGCGTAACCCCGCAGAGTCTATCCAGCGCGCACCGCGCGCAGCAAGCCGAACGGCGCGTAATTCCCGAAGAATTGCCTGCGCTCACCACGGCTTGGCGCC
>Ga0116230_10000203_pt1 | contig 48152 bp, 41 predicted proteins | sample S1TSphfallax_3_FD_88678 | JGI IMG/M metagenome (GOLD analysis project Ga0116230, IMG submission 88678) | Host-associated microbial communities from peat moss isolated from Minnesota, USA - S1T2_Fd - Sphagnum fallax MG | ecosystem: Host-associated > Plants > Peat moss > Unclassified | place...
CCTGTTGAATTCTACGAATTGACGCTCGCACCGGAGCATGTCGCGCAGTCCGAAGCGCATAGCGCAGGCACACTCGAAACTATTGTTGTCGTACGCGGGCGAGTCGAAATCACCGCGGGCAGGGAGCCGTCGCAATGCTTAGAAGAAGGCGACGCCATGACCTTTGAAGGCGATGTCCCGCATCGCTATCGAAACCTCGGAACGTCGGAAGCGCTCCTTTATCTGGTAATGTCTTACATCGAAATCGCAGGGCATTAGTCCACATGGCCCGTTGATCGAACGGAAAAACGCGGAATTTCTTTTCGACTCCCGATGATGAAACAGAGTCATTTTCTATTCTTCTGAACTGATGTGACATATTTGCAAAAATTTCGAACTGCGCCAAAATTGTTAGAGGTTAATAATTGACAAAAACTATAGGAATTAGCGACAAATTAGATCGTAAAATCAGTGCCGCACTTGAGTAACCAGAGCTCAACGCGCCGCTGTCCGGGTCGTGGAGTGTCGCGTATGAGAATGGTGCCGCGTAAGCCGAAAAATATCTATCCGCTCGATATCGGATTGCCGCTTTGGTTGAGTCTGACGGTCTCGACAGGGGCTTTAGCCCAAGCTGCCTCACAACCAGCGGCCGAGGGCACTGTCGCAGATGTGGTCGTCTCTGCTCCACCGCAATCGACAACAGATCAACAGCTCCAACAAGTTCAAAGCACATCGACAACGTCTACTGTGGTCACACAACAGCAGCTGGAAGCAGCGCAGATCACGAGTTTAAGTGGTGCGCAAAAACTCGAACCGAGCTTGAACATCAAATTCTCTAACGTCCGAAATATCGCCATCAATGTGCGCGGCTTCGGAGCCGCTTCATCAACGGCGACCGATGCCATCTTTAACGGCACGCCGGTCTATCTCAATGGCGTCTATCAACCCTTCGTCGGCCAAGCGATCTTCGACATACCGGATCTCGTTGGCGTCGAGGTTCTAAAGGGCCCGCAGGCGACTGCTGGCGGCCAGGACAATACGGGCGGCGTCGTGAACATCACGACAGCTCTACCAAGCTTCACTCAAGGCGAGAACATCGAGTTTCAGTATGGCAGCTATAACCTGTTCCAGGAGAAAGCGAGCATAACAGGTCCGATCGCCGGTACGGACTGGGCAGCCTTCCGTCTCTCCTTCTTCGACAAGGATCAGGAGGGCTATCTCGACAGCACAACTGACGGCAATAAATATAATGGTACGCATACCAAATCTGGCATGGCACAGGTTCTGCTCACACCAAACTCCGATCTCACGGCCCTTCTCAGTGCAAATTATTCGACTGTCACGCAGGCGCAGAGCGTCGCGGCCTATATCGGTACCATGACTAATTATACGAACGGTACGCCTACTTCGAACAACTTCCTAGCCCGTGCCGCCAAGCTTGGCTTTACCCCAGCGGCGCCGGGATCCCTCCTCGCCACCTATACGACAAACGGCAGCGGATGGCAGAACACCGCGGATGATACTTATCAAGTCTCTGCGAAAATTGACTACACGTTCGACAAGTGGACGTTCGAATCTGTCACGTCTGGCACGGCCTACGACTTCCATCCGCATAACGGCTTCGTCCTCATCCCTGGGATCGCTTCCTACTATGGCTCAGGCTCACAAATTGATGCGAAAGACTTTACCCAGGAAATCAAGCTGTCGAACCCGGCAGGCGGACCCGTCGATATCACGGGCGGCGTGTTCTTTCTCAAAAGCCTTGTCATAGACCATTCGACCAGCAGTCCATTTGGGCCATTGTCCGGCGCCTTCTACGGCACCTCAAAAAATTCTGTGGCGACCAATAACGCGGCCTACAATTATCTGACTCAGCAAGGTTATGACGACCCCGATACCACCGAGATAGCGCCCTATATCCGTGACGTCTGGCATGCGACGTCAAATTTCGATGTCACGACCGGCCTTCGTTATTCTTACAATTATAAAACCAGCGAGTTCGAACAGTGGATTCCAAATGCCATTGTTGACCCGCAAGGTCCCACGATCACCGCCCTTCAATATTCCCAGAAACTTACGCCGAACGCATGGTATGCATCGACCCATCAGGGCATGTTCGAATACAATGCGACAGGGACCTATAAATTCACGCCCAATGTCTTTGCCTATGCGACAATCTCGCAAGGCGGCCGTGCCGGCGGCCCGGCCCCGGCCTTTGGAAACCTTCCCAGTACTGCCCCGACGACAGTGGCGGCAGAGCGCCTCGAAAATTATGAAATTGGTCTCAAAAGCCAATGGTTCGATCAGAAGCTGACAGCCAATCTCGCCGCCTTCGTGATGTACGATCATAATTACATCGCCTATGGCGCGACCACGACGGGCACAGCGACCTCTTATCTCACCAATGCGCCGCTCGCCGAGTCGCGCGGTGTCGAGATCGACCTTCGCGCGCAACCGGTCGAGGGCCTCAATCTATATGCCGCCACGACCTACGACGACGCTTTTTACGCATCGTTCGCGCAAGGCGCTTGCCCGCCGGAAATAACCGGCCAGTCGACCTGCAACCTGACTGGAAAACCGCTCGCCAACACGCCGAAGCTCACCTTCGCTGTCGGCGGCGAATATGATTATCGCGCCGGAAATTTGCTGTCGCAACTGGGGACCTATGCCGATAAGCCAGTCATTATCTACACAGGCGCCGATTATACATGGCAAAGCCAGTATTTCTCAGATGCAAGCGGTGCAACGACCGACAGCATTTATGCCTCCATTCATCCCTACGGTATCCTCGACATTCATGCTGGCATCAAATTCGAGGACAACAGCTGGGATCTCGTCGGATGGATACACAATGCGCTCAACAAACATTATTACACCGCCATCGAATCGACAACGGCCAGCGAAATTCTGGCGACTGTCGGCGACCCGCTGATGGCTGGTGTGACGCTGCGCGCTAGGTTCTAAGGTTAATAAGAAGTGTGACCGGTCCGATTGATCCGGTCACACCTCGCACATTGCCCATTTCGGCGGGTGATCTTGACCCTAAAAAGTCCCCAGCTTGTCAGGGCCATTTTTTATGGTGAGACGAACGACAAATAGATAAGTTTTACGATCAATTCAGTTTCACGATCCAATCGTTCTTACGATCAGAGCACCGTCTGAATGGACAGATCGATGATCGAAGCCTGATGCTAAGCGCTGGCGGGCGGCGCGGCGGGCGGTGTCGCCGATATATGTGAGGTGAGGCTCATTCCATCGCTCGATAGGGAGATTTCGCTTACCGGACTCCAAGTACCATCGGCTTTTTCTTGAACATTCCGCAGTCGATCTGAAGCTCCGCATGCGCCAGGGGCACGGCGTAAAAGCTAACGATCACAAATGCCCCCGCCACCCATTTGGACAGATACATTCCAGCGCTCCACGTGAAAACACCCGCCTCCAACGAACCGGATGCCTCGCCGTCTCACTTCCCAAGCGGTTTATATATGTCATGGCATGCGCGGCAAGTGTTTGGAACTTTCCGGGCGATCTCGGTTGCCTTAGCAAAATCCTTCGCTTTGATCGACGTCACCGCTTCATCTATTAAGCTAATTCCATCCTGTGCGATCTTCACCGCATCCTCAGCGCCGCCTTTTTTGGCGAAATAGCCGGATGAATATGTGAACCCGTCGCGAATGACGCCCGCATCGTCGAGGGCGTTATCGGCATTCGCAGCCGTGACATCTGGTTCAAAAAACTTCAGCGAGCGGTCAACGTCGTGCATCAAATCGTCGTCATAGTCTTTCAAATCGACAACACGATGCCCGGCATAAGCTGCTCCGCTCAGGATCGCCAAACCTAGTCCGCAGAGAATAACAAGATTACGCATCATAGACTTATCCATTGGGCCTAAACGCCCTCTTGTGGTTGCATTCAAGGAACAACGCCGCGGATGTGATCATTTCTGCAGGCGCGGCGCACTCCGCTGACGAAAAACGCCGGAAGGCTAGCTTCCAGCGTCTCATAATTTTCAAAGTCTTCGCACGCGGATCGATTACGCGAGAAGCTCTTGCACGACCGCGCCATAAACGACTGTTGGACGCTCAGAGCGGCCATCGTGCTTATAAATTGTCTTCAGATGATCGAGCCCGAGTTGCTGAAGAACGGTCGCATGAAGATCGTAGGTATCGACCTTCTTGCCTTGCGATTGCAGACCGATCTCATCCGTCTCACCGAATGTTGTGCCGGCCTTCACGCCACCACCTGCGAGCCACTGCGTGTAGCCCCACGGATTATGGTCGCGGCCGTTGCCGCTTTGTCCGTAAGAGGTACGGCCAAACTCGGAGGTCCAGACAACCAGCGTACGGTCAAGCAGACCGCGCTGTTTGAGATCGGTCAGCAGGCCTGCAATCGGCTTATCGACCGATTTTGCATTGGCGCCATGGTTCTTTTCAAGATCCTGGTGTGCATCCCAGTTTCTGACCTCGCCGAGATTGGCGGATTCGACCTCTCCAGAGATAACCTGGATGAACCGCACCTTGCGTTCGACAAGACGGCGGGCGCGCAGCAGGATCGTTCCATAGTCACGCGTATCCGGATCGTCTAGGCCGTAAAGCGCTTTGGTCGCGTCGGATTCTTTGGAAAGATCGACGGCTTCGGGTGCTGTGGATTCCATGCGATAGGCGAGTTCATAAGAGCGCAACCGGGCTTGAAGTTCCGTATTCTCGGGATGTGCTTCTCCATCCTGAGCATTGAGACGGCGCAGCAAGTCGAGATCGTCGCGCTGTTCGGCAAGGCTCATCAGTTCGGGATGGCTGAGGTCCATGATGGGCGAAGGACCAGGACGGAAAGCAACGCCTTGATAAACGGCCGGGAGGAAGCCGGAATTCCAGTTCACCGAACCCGCGCGCGGTTCCTTTTTGCCGCTGTAGAGCACAACATAGGCGGGCAGATCGCGGTTGGCAGAGCCAAGCGCATAAGTCACCCAGGCTCCGAGCGAAGGACGGCCTGGACGAAGATCACCGGTATTGAGCTTCAGGATGGAAATATCGTGTGTCGCACCGATCGTCGTTGACGATTTGACGAAGCACAGCTTGTCAGCATGCTCTGCGATATTCGGGACGAGATCTGAGAACCAGGCGCCGCTCTCGCCATATTGTTTCCAGCTGCGGTTGGAAGCGAAGAGCTTACCGACACCGCCTTGCGTGCTCGTCTTAATGCCATTCAGGAAGGACGGCGGAACCTCCTGCCCTGCGAGCTTGATGAGCTCTGGCTTGTAATCATAAAGATCAAGCGTGCTCGGTGCGCCGTCCATGTGAAGCCAAATGACTGAATCGACATGTGGCGGGAAATGCGGCTGTTTCGGTGCGAGCGGGTCGAGGAACGTATCGGCCAGCGCCGGTGTCGCAAAGATGCCGCCGCCCGGCATTTGCGCAGCGAGCGTCATGCCGCCGACCCCATAAAGCGTATTGAACAGCATCTCGCGGCGTGAATGAGAAGTCATGATGAACCCTTTCTCAGAAGAGGAGAATTAGAAACGGTAAGCGAAGTCGTTGGAGTTCACGACGACATGGACGAGATCGACGAGCACCGCGGCGCGGATCGGATCGAGAGCTTCCTCCGGCTTGTAATCGATCGGAACCGCGACCGAGAATTTGCCGTCTGAGACTTTCTCTTTGATCACCCTCTCGTGGCTGATGAAGAAGCCAAGCAGAAGCGATTTCTCGGAGTCGTTTGGCGCACGCGAGAACAGGATCTGATAGAGCCGGTCGATCTCAGCGGAAGGATCATTTCCGGCCTCGCGCACCACGCGTCCTGCCAGAGCCTGAGACCATTGATAGACTTGATCGTCGTTCAGAAGCGTCAAAGCCTGCAGTGGTGTCGTCGTTACGTCACGCTTGCTATGCACCTGCTGGGCTGAGGCCATATCGAAAGGTTGAAGCATCGGATAGGGCACGCTGCGCCGCGTGAAGACATAAAGGCTGCGGCGGTTCCAATCATGCGGATCTCTTGAGACCCGCCAAGCATCACCCGCGTTAAGGTTAGACGGCACCGGCGGCATGACGCTTGGTCCGCCAATCTTTTCCTCAAGCTTGCCAGAGGCAACCAGAAGAGAGTCGCGGATTTCCTCCGCATCGAGACGTTTCGCCGGAAAGACGGCGAGCAGCTTGTTCTCTGGATCAACCACACGAGCATCCGCGCGATTAGCCGATGACTCGCGGTAGACCGAAGACAAAAGAATCTCACGATGCAGTTTCTTGATGTCCCAACCGCTGTTGATGAAACTTGTCGCGAGATAATCGAGAAGCTCCGGATTCGTAGGCCGCTCGCCGCCTTTACCAAAATCGCTGACGGTCGTGATGATGCCCTTGTCGAAATATTCATTCCAAACACGGTTGACGTAAACGCGGGCCGTCAACGGATTGGTCGGGCTCACAATCCAGTTCGCAAGAGCCGTGCGGCGTCCCGACGAAGTAGCGGTCGGCGTGATGACAGGCTTCTCATCGGTCAAAGCTGCCGGAAAGGCTGGCTCAACCTGATCCAGCGGCCGCTCATGATTGCCGCCAAAGAAGACGAAAGTCGGTGGCGACTCCGGTCCAAGCTCGAACATAGACGTGTAATAGTCAGAGCCTTTCGCTGGCTTCTGCTTGTCGAACTTCTTTAGCTCCTCCGTGAGCTTCTTATATTCGGCCCATTTCGGAGCATTATCGGCGCTGTAGGCTGGATTATCCTTATTCTCAGCAATGTCTCGCAGATATTGGGCTATATCTGCGTCCGTGGTCACGTTCTCGAGACGATGATTGATCCACTTGTCGAAAGGCGTCCATTCATCCTTCGCCTTGAAGATCGATTCACGGCTGTCTGTCAGGTAGCGCTCTTTGTGATATTTCAGGCCCGCTTCTCTGATCGGCTCGAGCAGTGCTTTTTGCTCCGCACGAATATCCTTGGTCGCCTCGCGGTAAGCCGCCTGTTCCTTGTCATATTCCTTTTCCACCTCGCCTTTCACGGCCTGAAACTTCATGCCTTCGCTGGTATTGGCAAAGAAGGCCTGCAGGGAGAAATAATCTTTCTGCGAAAACTTATCGAATTTATGGTCATGGCAGCGCGCGCAACCGACTGTCGTACCAAGGATCGCTTGGCCAACAGTATCCGTCATGTCAGTTGCGATCTGATATTTGCGATCGACCAAGTCACGTGAATTATAATTGTCGGGATAACCAGCCAAAAAGCCTGTCGCAACCATCACACTTTGATTGCCAGGTGCGATCTCATCGCCCGCAAGCTGCTCTTTGATGAATTGCGCGTAAGACTTATTTTCGTTGAAGGCATTGATCACATAATCGCGATAGCGCCACATATTGGCGCGGGTCTGATCGTTCTGAAAACCTGTGCTGTCCGCGTAACGTGCAAGATCGAGCCATTGGCGTGCTTGACGCTCACCATACCGGGGCGAGGCCAAGAGACGATCGACAAGCTTTTCATAAGCATCAGGCGACGTATCACTGACGAAAGCCGCGACCTCTTCTGGCGCCGGGATGAGGCCCCAGACATCGAGCGTCGCGCGGCGAATGAAGGTTGCGCGGTCAGCATCCGGCGATGGCTTGAGATCCTTGGCTTCAATACGCGATAAGACGAAAGCGTCTATCGGGTCGCGAACCCAATTCGCGTCTTTAACTGACGGCACAACAGGCCTTTGCAAAGGCTGCCAAGCATAGGGCAAGCGGGATGTCCGGCCCGGAGCTTTAACCTCTCCGCCGAGCGGCTTGTCATCCGCCATCGCAGCGACTGTGGATAAACTCAATAAAGCGCAGATAAATGTCCGTTTCAGTGACCTGTTCATCGTCGACCCCAAACTCAGCTTCGGAAGCACGGCAGCCGCGGCGGAGACATCCGCACGTTGGGTCACATTCGAGCTATATCCCGATCAGTTTAGAGTAATCTTTTCTCTAATCGAGATGACGATCTTCAAGGTGATGGCGAGCCGTGCCATGAGCTATATTCCTACTATTATTATAGATAATGTCAATTGACAGGAACAGGGCTCTAACTTAAATGTGAATTCTGTTGAGCGTGGCGGCATCCCTTCCGGACCCCCGCCGCAATAAAAACATTCCGCCTCTATACAGCTTGCTAATGCGGGCTTCGCACGTGTTTGCGCGCCGCTGTGGATATCTCGCTGACGATGATTAAACCAAAGGAGCTAGCGCTGTGACACGTAAGACAGCCAATGATTTTCATCCAGAGATTCTCAAGCTTTTCGATCTTCACGTTCACGGTTTCATCAGCCGCCGCGGATTTATCGACGGCGCCGCCAAATTCGTCGCGGGCGCCGCCGCCGCCGCTGGTGTGCTTGAAGCGTTGAGTCCTCGTTTTGCCGAAGCCGAGCAGATCGCCAAAGACGATGCGCGCATCAAGACGCATTATCTCGAATATTCTTCGCCCGGCGGCTACGGCACAATACGCGGCTATCTCGCAGAGCCCGCGAATGCCGGCAAGAAGCTACCCGTCGTGCTGGTTGTACACGAGAATCGCGGTTTGAATCCGCATATTGAAGATATTGCGCGGCGGCTTGCCGTCGATCAATTCATCGCTTTCGCACCCGATGCGCTGACACCTCTTGGCGGCTATCCGGGTGATGAAGATAAAGCCCGCGATCTTTTTGCAAAGCTCGATCAGGCGAAGACACATAATGATTTTCTCGCCGCGGCACAGTTCGCCAAAAGCTTACCAGACAGCAATGGCAAATTGGGTGTTGTCGGCTTCTGCTACGGCGGTGGTATCGCAAATTTTCTAGCGACTCGCGTTCCCGATCTCGCCGGTGTTGTCCCCTTCTATGGCGCTCAGCCGACAGCGGAGGAAACTGCGAAAATCAAAGCGCCGCTTCTGATTCATTACGCTGGTGCCGACGACCGGATTAATGCCGGCTGGCCCGCCTATGAGGCTGCGCTGAAGGCAAACAACGTCAGATATGACGCCTATATCTATCCAGGCGTTCAACATGGATTCAACAATGACACAACGCCCCGCTATGACGAAGCCGCAGCGAAACTCGCGTGGCAGCGCACCGTCAATTTTTTCAAAGTCAACCTCGTAGGCTGACGTCCATTTGCCTTGCGGGGCGTAACCGCGTCTCTTGTGAAAGTGAGGATGATGATGAGTAAAATCCTAGTATGCGCGACATTGGTCCTCATTCTCGGATCGCCGCTCGCTCACGCGGCTGAGCCCAGCAAAGCAGCGGATGCGCATTACACCTATGCGCCCGACCCCCATTATACCTACAAAACACCGAAACTGACCCGCACTGAATTGGATGCGCTCTTCGCCAATCCCGAAAGCTTGCTGCTCCTCGACGTCCGCCGCCCCGATGAACTCACCACGATCGGCGGCTTCCCCGCCTATCTCAGTGTCCAGGCGAATGACGTCGAAAAGAACCTCGCCTATTTGCCAAAGGAGCGGACGATTGTCGTCGTTTCGAACCGGGCACACCGCGCCGGGGCTGTCGGAGACTTGCTGACCAGCCATAATTTTAAAGTCGCTGGTGCGATTGGTGTGCTCGATTACGCGGATCAAGGCGGAACGATCGAAAAGATCGAGAAGCCCGTGTCGCAAGCCGCCGCTGCCCCCGCCGCTGAAAAGCACTGAGGACTAGATCGATGAAATGTCTTGCCGCCGCGATTCTTCTTGCAGGCCTTTCGATAACACCCGCCTTCGCGGGGCTGAAGCCAGGCGACACTGCGCCCGACTTCACAGCGCAAGCAGCCGTCGGCGGCAAGGATTTCACTTTCTCCTTGGCCGATGCCCTCAAGCGCGGACCTGTCGTTCTTTACTTCTATCCGAAGTCATTCACCCGCGGATGCACCATCGAAGCGCATGAATTCGCTGAGGCTGCCGAGAATTTCGCCGCCGCGGGCGCAACATTGATTGGCATGTCGAAAGACACCATCGATACACAGCGCAAGTTTTCGACGGAAGAATGCCGCGATAAGTTTCCCGTTGCTGCCGATCCCGACCTTTCCGTCATCAAGGCTTATGACGCCGTGAGGATCGCTCCGACGGCGGCGGGAGAAACAGTCTCCGACCGGATCTCCTATGTCATCGCTCCCGGCGGAAAGGTTCTCTATTCCTACACGGACTCGGCACCAGACAAGCATATTGAAAATACGCTTGCGATCGTGCGCGATTGGCGTGGCAAGCATCCGCAATGAACTCTAGGAGCATCAGCCCAAAAACAGTTTCTGGGTTTGGGCTCAATGTTCAAAATCCCCTATGAGGACCTTATGAACACTCTGAAATTCTTCCGGGCAAAATTCGTATCCGCCGCTGCGCTCGCATGCGCCGTAGCTTTTCCGGCCAATGCGCAGCTCGTGACGGAAAAAAACCTTTCAGCGAGCCTTGCTTTGACGATCGCTCAGACCGCCTATGAGGCCTGCGTGAAACAAGGCTATCATGTTTCCGTGCATGTTGTCGGGCGCGATGGGGAGACTCTGATTGCCATCAGAGGTGACGGCGCGCCGCCACACACCTTTGAGAATAGCGAGCGTAAAGCCTACACGGCCCGCACGTTCAAAAAACCATCCGGCGAATTTGCTCAGCAAGTGAAGGACAATCCTTCTACCAGCCAAATTCACCTCGCCAAAGTGATCGCCGCGCAAGGCGCTTTGCCAATTAAAGCTGGAGACGATGTGATCGGTGCCGTTGGTGTTTCAGGCGCGCCGGGCGGCGATAAGGATGAAGCCTGCTCAAAGGCAGGCATCGACAAAGTGGCTCCGCAGCTCATCTGAACAACGCAAACCTTTGACGGATTATTTCGGAATCGGCGGCGGTATGCCGCCAGTGCACTCACGGAACGACGGCACAGCCGTCGGGCAAAATCGGCAGCGTGGCAGGAGCAGGCCTCATCGCACTCGATCGCCGTCAATATCAAGGAAAATCATTATCGGCAAATTGAACGCAGGTTCTGATACTGTTGCGTGTAAATTTGATTCATTTATCTGCGATCATGATCTGTATTCGCTAAAATGGACCGTAAATCTCAAATGCCTGACTACCGTCAGTTATCGTCATGCTACTGTCATGACAAAAAACCATCACCACAGTCGATTATTTTGATTTGAGACAATGGAACCAGAATGCGAGCAGGCTACTAGCCGCAGAGAGCCGCGGCCGCTTCGCAGCGCTGAACGGCTCGTTTCATTCCTGGAGAAGTTCCATGTCTCACGACACTCATTTGCAGCAAGCCGTCCTCGCGGAATTGAATTGGGAGCCGAGCGTGAACGCAGCTCATATCGGCGTCACCGCGAGTGCTGGTATTATCACCCTCAGCGGGCATGTCGATAGCTTTGCCGCGAAACACGTTGTTGAGGAAACTGTCCGCCGCGTCAAAGGCGTCAAGGGAATTGCCGAAGAGATAGAAGTCAGGCTTCCCTTCGATCACAAGCGAAGCGATGAGGAGATCGCCGCCGCCGCGTTAAACCGTCTTGATTGGGCCGTTAATGTACCGCGCAACGCAGTCAAAATCAATGTCGAGAAGGGCTGGATCACGCTCACAGGTGAGGTCGAATGGCAATATCAAAGGGAAGCAGCCCTGCGTGATATTCGTTCGCTTTATGGGGTCATCGGCGTTTCCAACCAGATCACCATCAAGCCGCAAGTCAATGCTTCGAATCTCGGCGACGACATTATTCATGCTTTGCATCGGTCGTGGTTCTTCGATCCGAAGACGATCATCGTGAGTGCCGATGGCGGACGGGTCCGCCTCAGCGGAACAGCACAATCAATGCACGACCGGCAAGTTGCCGCGGCGACCGCCTGGACCGCGCCGGGCGTCACCGAAGTTTTGAACGATATCGCCATCGTTTGATTCAAAAGGCGCCGTTCGCAGAGGCAGCGCATCGGCGCCACAACTCAATATAATCGGATAAGCAGCTCGATCTCTGGCGCTGGTTTGCCATGGATCGCAGATTTGCTATCATTGATTCGTAACACTTTGGTTCCGCCGAACGAATCAACATCAAACCACGGCGCGAAGGCGGGGAGGCCTATATGCTGGCGGCTCTTCTCGCATTCACGCTCCTGACAGCCAATGCACAGCCTTGCCTGGACCTCCGGGAAAATACGATTGTCATTCTGGCAGATGACACCATTCCGCCTAAAGGTCTTCGCGCCACTCTCGACGAAAACCTGCATGATGTCCTGATGGATAATCTCATGGACAAGTTCCATGCGATGAATGCCGCGGGGCAAGGCATATTCCAGCACGATGTCTCACCATTGATCCGGGCTTACTTCCCGCCGGGCCAGCCATTTGCGGAAACGGTGAAGATTCTCCGCGAGCAGGATCTTGGGACGCTGACGAAATTCAAAGGCATGCAAGACCCGGCTGGTGGAACCATGTATGTCGCGAAATTCAATTTAATGAACGGGATGTTCTCCGAGGTCTATGTCGTGTTGAACTTTGACTTCGAAGGGGAGACGGAGGCCGGCATGACTCTGAAGAAGGCCACCGCCATGCTCCGTGGCGGGAATATGTAATCGTCAGAGACCTATGCGATGATGGAAACCATTGCTGTTTATTATTCCCCGCTCGAGGCGACGCGAATCATTGCCTATGTCGGTTTAGGGCTAGCCCACCACATGGCGATCATCTACACGAATAGCGCCGGACAAAGCTTTGGCGTAAGCTCAGGGCCATCAATTCAAAGCACGCAACAAACACCGCCGAATGCGCTGCGTGCCCTCGTGAGCATGGCGAACAATATGCCTTCAGACTTTGGCACGCTCGTCTCCGACCCGCACAACAATACGCCCTTTGTAAAAAGTATGATGGATGACTATTACACGCAGGACTACCAAGGAAATAAGTTTCCGTACTCCACTGTCGCAGAGGCCCCCGATCTTTCGGCGAAATGGCAAGTGATCGTCAAAACCTACGCAGCGATCGGACGGTTGCATCTTACCTATTCGCCGACCAGTCAGAACTCTAATAGCATGGCGGGTGAAGCACTTCGCAGAGCTGGTCTGCGCGTTCCTTTCTCGATCACAGCCAGATTTGCACCGGCGGCGTTCACGCACCTGCCTGCGCATAAATGCGAATTGCGACAGCCAGCTATGCCGCGATGCCAAGACGCCGATTGAAGCGCGTTCAACCGGCTGACTTAAAGCATGTTCCGCAAAAGTGTATGCGGTTTTGCGATGAGAACATGCTCTAACTTTTTGAATCGAGAACGAATTCTTATCGTCACCCAAACGGAAAGCGCTCTAGCCAGCTATCCGCTTCTTAAAGCGTCTTCAAATATTCAAGGAGGGCTGCTTTTTCATCGGCAGGTAATTGCGTGCCATAATCATGTCCGCAATTGCTGTTTCCGGAAGCTTTATCCTCGCAACCAGTTACCGTAAGCGTAAAGGAGCCAGCCTGCGCCTCAGCGAGGCCAACCGCCTTCGTGTCATAGGCGGGGCCAACTTTGAACTGTTTTACGCGTTGCGCTGGAGGAGTCAGAAGTTCAGCGAGCGTCGGCACCGACCCGTTGTGAAGATAAGGCGCGGCCGCCCAGATCCCTTGCAGAACACGCGCCTCGTAAACAAAGGTACCAGGCGGCGCCACATCGGAAGGCATAGAACCCGGCCGCGCCGTATCTTCCTTCGCGGGCATATCCAGGACGCTCATCGTTTTTTGCATCTCGTCATGCGTCATCGCGGTGACGGCGCCCGCATCCGTGCCGGAGACCAAGCCGGCTTTCACCATCGGATTTTTGGGCATCGCAGGAGCGTTTTGCGCGGCGGCTTGCGCCGCTTGGATCTCGACAAGCGTTCCAGTGACAACGGCCTTCAAGATATTCAGCGAGAGATCCATTGCTTTGAGCGGACCTGCGATGCCCGGAATCGTAGCCCCTTCCAGAGTCCCCGTGCGGGCCGAACGGAGGACGACTTGCCACTGCCTTATATCGGTCCCAGCGTCCATGGCTGGCGTCTTCCATGTATGGAGATTGGGCGGGCGGGCTTCACCCTCCGCGATGCCATGGCATTCCACGCATCCGCCACTTGCAGTAGGCCGGTTGAAGATCTCATATCCACGCTCTGCCAGAGCATGATTGAAAGGAAATGGCCAGACTGGAGGCGCCAATCGCGCCAGCATGCCTTCAGCCATCGCAAGACCGGCGGCATTCGCCGAATTCGCGCTGAGATAATCACGATCGAGCGGCGTCGCGTCTGTCTTCGGCAAAGGATGGAAACTCGCAAAGACACCGATGACCTGGCCAAGGTTGCGGGCGATGGCGAGGCTGCTATTGCCGTTCCCCGCCCAGGCCCCCCATTGCGTCTTATCCTGACGCCACGCATTCCAAAGAAACGGATAGCGCGCGGGCGCATCGCCAACGGCCATATTGTCCGCGATGATAAAATCTGGCGCCGGACCAAGATCGAGGCCGTTGAGACGATTGTAGATCATCGCGATGGCGTCGAGCCGCGCTGGCCCCCAAGGCTTTTCGACCGGGATCGACCGGCTGATCAGCATGTGGAAGCGCAAGGACCAAAGCTCAGCTTGTTCGTGGAGCGATGTAACGGCATCAGGCTTGTTGGCATCCACACCGAGCACGGACTGGGCAAAAGACTGGAATGCTTCGCCGCTGGCCAAAGCGCGCCTCATGGCGTCATCGAGATCGACGACGAAACTCTGGAAGTCCGCGAATGCCGGGCCGCCATCGATCCTATAGGGGGTAGCGTCAACCGTGATCTGGCGCGTATGGCAGGCCGCGCATGTCATACCGACCATAGGACCTTCCTGCGCATTAGCGAGCGTGAATCCAACCGGCAGGCCTTCTAGGTTGAGCGGAGAAGGATTTGGCAAATAGCCATAACGCGCGAGTGCTCCATCATTGAAAGGCTTGCCATCAGCCTGCCGTAAGGCCTTGAACCAAGCCAGCGGGATCATCTGCGATCCTTGGTCCTGCACATAAAAAGCGGCGCGCAGTTCAGGCGTCCATTCAGGGCCTTGATCAGCGAAGCGAACCGCCGGATCTTGCGCCATTGCGAGTCCAGCGAAACCGGCTGCACCCAATAAAAGACCGGAGGCTGAGATCCAACGCTTCAATATGGTTGACGCCATGGGCGACTTCTCCTTGGACTCAATTCGACTCAGTCAAGATAAAAGTTACATCATGAGTGGGATATGCAAAAGGCAGCGGCCATCTCATCCTGCTGTTCCCAGGGCGCCTTTAAAACAACAGTCACATCAGGCCTGCATGATGTGATGGGTTTTCGTTTCCCGCTCGAACTCATTGAATCTGTCAGGATGAATACTCAAACAAACAGGGCTAAAATTAAGATTGCTTGACTTGCATCAAAACAGAGCGCACATTGCTTCATCGACATAAGGCTGTACGTTTAAGCCCTGCTGCCAGCATTAGCTGCGCTCCCCGCTCAAGACCTCCTCCCAAATCTCGACTACCAGAACTGCACGTTGTGCGGTCGCAGGACTGTGCTTTGCGCAGCTCTGTACTTTTATCTGACTCAAAGGAGCTCGTCATGAGCATAGGCACAGTTAAGTGGTTCAATTCGCAAAAGGGTTATGGCTTTCTGCAATGTTCAGATGGCGGCCCCGATGTCTTCGTCCATGTCAGCGCGGTTGAGCGGGCCGGGATGAGAAGCCTTGTCGAAGGACAGAAAATTAGCTTCGAACGCATGACTGACAGCCGTTCCGGCAAGACATCGGCCGATCAGCTTCAAAGCGCTTGAATATGAGCAACCGGCCACTGATGACTGCTTCCGTAAAGAAGTATCGATAAGGGCCGGTATGCAGATCAGGAATCATGTCCTGACTTTTTCTTTTCCAATTGAGGACAACCAGAATGTCAATGCTTCACTCTTATACTGTCAAGCCCGATGGAATTTATCCGATGACGATCCGAGCCCAGGATGCAAATCACCTGGACCAAATCTTGAACGAAATGTTCATGGCAGGTTGCTGGAAAGATCTCGCCGGCGATGCGCCTGTGGCGATTACGCCTCCGTCAGGCGATTGTAATGCCCGCTCGGTCAAGGACTTCCGTTCCTGACGCGCGTCAGCTTTACTGACTTCTTGTCCATGCAAAAATGACGATCAGCGTTAAGGCTGGAGCATCGCTTGATGACCGGCCTTTCCGCGCAGCGCGGCATAAGTGGAATCACTTATTTGAGTGCGCGCATTCATTGCCTCCTCTTCCGGCGGTCTTTCCGCAGCCGCCAATCGCATCTCTCCGGGGGATGTCCCTCAGCCACTATCGATAAGGCGCTTGCTTCGGCGCACTTGTTAAAGCTCTTCACCAAGGTGAACCGACGATATCTCTCCTAGCCATCTTGAGTCGGAGAAGCTTTTTTCAAAGGAAATCTAAATGCCTGTCCTCACATTCACGTCGCCTGCGATGCATAAAGACGTACGCGTCTATGCACCCGCTGGAGATACACACACCATCCTCGCGGTCGCCGAAAAGAATGGCGTCAAGATTCCTCACGATTGCAAGGAAGGCGATTGCGGCTCTTGCCTGATCCTCGTCGAGTTCACAGAAGGCAAGGGCAATAAAGCGAAAATGGCAATCACCCTTTCAGAGAAAGAAAAAGCCAAACTTCGCGAACTCGGGAAGATCACCATGAAGGAAGTTAACGACGCAGAAGTCGATGACCTCGCGCCACACTATCGCCTTGCATGCCAGTTCATCGTGCGCGAAGAAGAGATGATCATCCATTTTACCGGTTCGCCGGGCGGTTCTTGATCCGCTCATGCGCAGTTTAGCAGCGTCTTGATGATATATTCGCAATCCGCAGGAGTTGCGGGTTCCGTCCAGAAAATCGTTTCTCGCCAATAATTTTCTGAAGTGTCACCGTCTGCTCCTCGGGAGCGGCGGTATAAGTGAGACTTCTATTTCCTCACGGCCAGCATGAGATCGCGTTCAATAAAAAACCTCAATCTTACGATTGAGGTTTTTAAGGCCCGCGGTCTAGTTTAGGCTTTTAGGGAAGAAGGAGTTCTCGATGGATGCCGTAAGCAAACCCGGAGATCCGCTGCTCGCAGTCGAGCAAGCTTCCCTGCTCACGCCCGAACGTTTTCGCCAATTTCTGGATCATTTGCCCTTCGCTGTGGCCGTCTCCGAGATAAGCGCGGCCGAGCGGATCATCTATATCAATATTGAGTTTCAGCGGCTGACTGGACAGGCCCTGCAAGCCCTAGAAGGCAAGCCATGGTCTGCCTTGCCTGGCCGCGCGTGTGACGAGGACGCTCGCCCGCTTTCAGAAGCCATTATTGAAAGTCACGACTATATCGGCGTTTTTACCTTTGACTATGACGGTGACAGCCGGACTGTCGATGCTTGGTCCAGCCTGATTCATGACGATCACGACGCGCCAATGTTTCGCTTAATCGCATTGGCAACAGCAGCCCCGCAGCTCGAAGCAGATCTGACCGCGTTCGAACGGCGTATTCGCGATAAGGACCTGCAATTGCGCGAATTGCAGCATCGCGTTGCAAATAATCTCGCCCTCATAACGGCGCTGATCCGTGTCGAAGCGCGCAATGTGCAGGAGCGCGCTTCCATCGAACAGTTCAGCCGTTTAGCGGGAAGAGTCGAAGCGCTAGGCCTGCTTTACCGCTCACTTTCAGACGAAGGTAAACCCGAGACCGTCGATCTTGGCGCCTATCTCAGCGGGATCGCTTCGGCGGTCATGCGCGCCCATGCGGTGGAAGGAATCCATTTCGATCTGCAATTGGATCTGTGGCTTGTGCCGATCAATGTGGCGCTGCCAACCGGCTTGGTGGTTAACGAACTCCTTACCAATTCCTTGAAGCATGGGTTCGGCGGCCGCGCTGCTGGAACGATTACTTTGAAAAGCTTGGTGGATGGTGATGGCTGCCAAGTCAGCGTTTCTGACAACGGCGTTGGCTTGGCTGAAGGCGTCCATTGGCCTCGGGAGGGCAAACTCAGCAACTTGATGGTGCAATCATTGCGGCAAAATGCAAAGGCTCAGATCAGCGTTGTGTCGCTACCCGGGAAGGGCATGCAAGTCACCATATTTCTCTCCCGGGGCAGGCAATCCGCTTTTCGGCAACCTGGATATAACATGTGAAAACGCCGACCAAGACCGGGGTACTCACCCATCGGCGGCCTTTAAAAAATGCTTTTAATAATTGTGCCTGGCTGCCCGACACTGCTTTTTATTCTTCAAAGAAGAGGCCGCCTCCTGGCGGTCTCTTCTGCTTCGATTTCAGTCTTGTTTAGGCGCCAGAAAAACCTGTCGTGTTAACCTTAGGACGCCGATATCCAATAAAGCCCAATACGCCAAGACCGAGGAGCATCATCGACCAGGTAGCGGGGATTGGCGTGACCTCTGGGGCAAATGCGACGCCACGGATGGAAGTATCATCCGGCGCGGAATAAAGTGTCTGGAAGGCCTCAACGCCTGCCTCAGCGATCGTCGTATCCGACAAGGTGTCAGTGATTTCGTAGAGATAGCTCGGCGATAACTCGTTAAGACCGTAACTCGTCGCAAATAATTCAACTTGACCGTTGACAACTTCGCCAGTGAGACCAAAGAGGCCAGTGACGCCCGAAGCTGTGGGGGTGTTAGAGTTTGCATTCGCATTATTGACTAGGTTGAGGCCCGCGACGAGATCATAGTCGAGTGTCCATGCCCCGTTTACGAGAGACCACTTCTGCAGCCCTCCCTCACCAAGCGCCGCCGCGTTGACCGAACCATTTTTGGGTTGCCCGCTATCAGCAACATAAAGAGTCGTGGAATTCGCAAAGAAATATTGTTCCGGGCTCAAATAAACGAACGAACCGAGGCGGCTGTCGTTTACTCCATTTTGTGTTCCGGGGGTCAGCGTAATAGAACCATTATTGCCTCCGGCAGAAAACGGGCTTGCCGGGGGCGTGATATGCGTTGTCGTCAATCCAGTCGAAGATGTCGGGAGACCATTTGGTCCTACGAGACTGCTGATATTGGTAAAATTCTGATTACCACTTTTCGGCGGGTTATAATCGCGGGAGACATAGAGCGTGTTATTATAAATGGACACAGACCGCGTATCGGTGCTGTTGTCGATCGCAGTTGCCGTGGTTGCGCCGAGCGGCGCGTAAAAGACACCCTGGGTCGGGTCAGTCTTGCTGGCACCTTGTCCCGAAACGTAAAATGAGGTGCCATCGACGGTAACAGCGCTGCGCGGATTGTTCTGGTTGAAGACACCGGTCAATGCGGTGCTCGTATTGACGCTGCCATCCGCGCCAATCAAAGCAACGACACGGGGAACCGTGGTAACAGGCGTACCGGTTTGTTGAGCTGCCGTTAAACTGGTTGTTTGTCCAAGCGCGGATGTTCCGTAAGTGGTCAGCGGCGCTGAATTAAATGCCGCAGCATTGACGCCATAACCCATAATCGTCAAATATTGACCGTTTACAGACTGTTGCAGAATGCCTTCGGAGGCAGACCCATATTCTCCGGAGATGGCAGAATTGGCCCCAACAGTTGTTTGCGGCAGAGCGAGTGTTCCCACAGAGGTCGCAGACGTGCCTGACGCATTCAAGCTAAATTCTTGTAAGGTCATTGGAGAGGCGGAATCCAGGGTTGTCCCTGTAACAGTGTCGATCACAAGATCACCAGCCGTAAAACTGGTAATCGGATCAGCCATTGCTGTCGTAACAGCGACGGAAGACAAAAACCCGGCGGCGACGGCAGCACCTCCGATGAGCACCGCGGTCTCTTTGATACTCCGAACCATTTATTTGCCCCTCAACGCATCTCCGCCCGCGTCTCTCATTTGAGAGACCCCCGCCGGAACTATTAATGAAGATAACGCACTAAAGGGGTTTTTTAAAACTAATATGACAGCGGCACGACAGGACGGCCCGCTCCTTTCGCCGAGGGTGCATTCAACGAAAGCCCTGTGCGCGTATCAAGTCTCCCCGCAAAAGCGAGAGCGCGTTCCGATTGGATGCGATCAGCCAATCGATAAGAACGCGCTCTGGTTTTAGAACTTAACGCCCAAAAAGCTATGGGGACGCGGTGTGCGGCGCGGCATGGACCGGGATTCCGCCGCCGCTGCTCATCAGTTTATACTGCCACTCTTGATCGTTTTCATTTTGCATAATGACGATCTCAGTGCCGGGGCTCCACTCAGCCGTATACTCCAATTGATCCGGATCGATCCGAAACTGAGACTCGTCTGCGAGTCTCGCGATTCCATCCCTATTCACTTTGACAAGAAGGCTTATACGAGCCATTCGACGCTCCTCAAGGTTCGGCTGTTTCAACGCCCTTTCTCGCGTTGACCTCACTTAAAAATAATATTTGTCAAAGTGGCCGGCAACCGGTTTTTGCGTCCTTTTGTGTCAGAAAATTCAAGCGGGGCGGGCACCCGTGTGAATGATTGTCCCGACATGCTCGCCGCGCAGCGCCGCGGTGATCCGGCCAGGCACAAGCCCGTTCACGACCTGGAGGCGTTCAAGATGCCGCGCGGTCGCTATAACTTCCAGGAGCGCGCGGTCGAAGGGGAGCGTGCCTTTCAGTTTGGCGAGGTCTGCGCCGCTCGCCTCGCGGATGAACGGGGCCTTCTCCCCGCCGGGGCCCTTGGGATCTGTTTCATATACCCCATCCACATCTTCAACGATGGTGAGACCCGCCGCTCCCAGCGCGTCGGCAAGCAAAAATGCGCCCGTGTCAGCACGGTGGGTCGGAATGCGCGAGGCCGGGAACTCGTGGTGATGATAGGGAGGAAAGGCGCTCCCGACGACCGCGCGCGCCGCCGTGAGGTGAATCGCGAGCTGGTTCGCGATGGTCGGGTGCTCAACGTAAGAGATGCCCTCCGGGGCAAGCAGGGATGCGAGAATATGGCCATTCTGGCCAGCCTCGCTCGCTGCCAGCGGGGCGAGCGATCCGACAGGCAGGCCGAGATCGAGGCCGACGCTGTAGAGATGGCGGGCGCGAATGCCAGCACCGGTCAAGATGAGCATGCGGTGTTCGGGCAGAAGTTTTCTGAGCTCATCCACGACAGGCAAGATTGCATCCGCCCCGCGATCCATAATGGAGCGGCCTCCGATCTTAACGACTTGCAGCCAGGGCAGGAGCCGGACCGGCCGCCGGCCAGCGACAGGACGGGTGAGTTCGCCGTCAAGAAGGGTCTGGTGCGCAAGCGGCGAGGCGATATGCTTGATGCTGGCGGTGTGATCGGACATGGCAGACATTTTCCTTTTGATCACGATGATTTTGAAATGAAAAATCCAAAATCAGGAAGCGTAACCGGTTCAATAGGTGAAAAGCGGATCAATTTTGTCCGGCGCTAATTCGCGGTAATGATGGTGCCGACATGCTCACCGGCGAGCGCCCGGGTCAGATTGCCGGGGACAAGGCCATTCACAACCTGCACCTCGCGGATGTGGCGCGCGGTTTTGAGCAAGTCGAGCATGGGGAATTCTATGACCGAATCGTGCAGCCCCTTTGACTTCATCTCTTCGACGGAGATCTTCGGGATAAAGGTCGCATCCTTCGACGTTTTCGGATTCGCGGTGTAGAGGCCGTTTTCATCTTTCACGAAGATCATCGCCTTGCAGCCGAACTGCTCGGCAAGGAGGAAACATCCCGCGTCGGTGCGGTAAGGGGGGATCACACCTTCGGCGGCGGCGCGCATCCAAAGCCCATAGGGCGGCATGCCGCTGAAGATCACAGCGTTAACCTCGGCAAGATAAAGCGGGACCGCGGAGAGCCCGGCGCCATCGACGGCGGAGATTCCATATTTTGCAAGGAGCTGTCCCAAGATCACAGCGTTCTGATTGGCGACCGAGGCGCCAAGCTGCGAAAGAACACCTGCTGGCAGGTTAAGCCCCGCCGCGATCGAATAGAGGTGCCTCGCTCTCGTGCCGGCACCGGTTCCAATCAGCAGTTTATGGGCCTTGCGGACAGCGACGATCTCGTCCACGAGCGGAAAAAGGGCCGCGCGGCCGCGGTCGATAATGCTCTGGCCGCCTATCTTGATCACTGTCGCATCCGGCAGAATCTTGAAGTCCTCAGACGCCTCCGCCGCAGCGAGAAGCTGCGCATCGTCCAGCGAACGTTGCATGAGCAGCGTCTCGAGCTCACCCGTCGTATTGGCCATGGAGTTCCCTTCATCGTTTTCTATGAATTTTTACGCTTCCTACAGATAGAGCGCCAGGAGACGTTCCCACAACCTATGAAAATCAGGTATCTTTTCCCTTCCAGGGAAAAAACGGCGGAAAATACATCATCTCATTTCGCTCATCTCCGCCAATTTTTCCCGGTCTGCGAAAGGAAGAGATGAGAACGCCCAATTGACCGCTCATACGGCTGGTCGAGTGGCCGGCCACATGATTGTAAGTCTGGAGAATTTGCGGTAGGCACGATCCTCCCCGATCCGAAGGGGCTGCTCCCATGCGACTTAAAGCTGGCCTGCTCCCGGAAATATTCAGCCTGGCTTGGGTTGGGGCGTTAAATTTTGAGCATAACCTTTGGAAGGGGAGCATGGCGCGCAATATTCTGATCCTTGGGGCCTCCTATGGCTCATTGCTGGCAACGAAGCTTTTGATGGCGGGTCATAATGCGACCTTGGTTTGCCGCAAAAAGACGGCCGAACTCATCAATCGCGACGGCACCGAGGTTCGCATCAAGCTCCGTGACGAGCCTGCGCACCGGGCCATTTTCTCGCGCGATCTGCCTGGGAAATTGGATGCCACCACGCCCGAGGACGTCGATCTTTCCCGCTATGATTTGGTCGGTCTTGCCATGCAGGAACCGCAATATACCAATCATACCGTCCGGGTTCTGATGATCAAAATCGCCGAGGCCAATCTGCCTTGTCTTTCGATCATGAATATGCCGCCGCTGCCCTATCTCAAGCGGATCCCCGCGCTGGCCGATATGGACCTGGAAGAGGCCTATACCAATGCCCTGGTCTGGGAACGGTTTAAGCCGGGGCTGGTCTCCCTCTGCTCGCCCGATCCGCAGGCCTTCCGCCCGCCGGATGAGGCGGCGAATGTCCTGCATGTTGGCCTGCCGACGAACTTCAAGGCCGCCACCTTCGCCGATGAGGCGCATAATGCGCTGTTGCGCGAGCTGGAAGCGGACATCGACGCGGTGAAGCTCGATGGGCAGGACGTCCCAGTGAAGCTCAAAGTGTTCGATTCGCTGTTCGTGCCTTTGGCCAAATGGTCGATGCTTCTCACCGGCAATTACCGCTGCATCACGCCGAAGGAACCGCAGTCGATCCGCGACGCCGTGCATGCTGATATGAAGCTGTCGCAGTCGATCTACGATCATGTCGATGCGATCGCCCGGCATCTGGGCGCCGACGCGAAGGATCAGGTGCCTTTTGAGAAATACGCTAAGGCGGCTGAAAGCCTTCTTAATCCTTCATCAGCGGCCCGCGCTGTGGCAAATGGAGCACCTTTCATTGAGCGCGTCGATCTGCTTGTGAAGTTGATTTCACATCAGATCGGCATGTCCAATCCTGAGATCGACCGGACAGTTCAGGTTGTCGATCAGAAACTCAGCGAGAAGATCGTCGGCGGCGCCAGCGCGCCGTAGGCCAGGACATTGATGGCTCCCTTAACGGGGAGCCTTCAAACCAGTTCAAATTCCTGGCCATCAGCGAATGTGTTCGCCGTTCTCCGCATCGCTGTGAAACAAAATTTCAAATGTAATGGGGTCGTAATAAGGCAGAAGCGCCATGACGAGTTCTCGCGGCTCGAGCCCCAGCGCTTTCGCCCAGACGTTATATTTATCGGGCGGGATCCGGCCCCGGCCGGTCTCTAATTGCGACACGAAAGTATAGTAATCCGTGCCGACAAGTTCTGCGACTTGCCGCTGCGAAAGACCTCTTGCTTCGCGCTTTTCCCGCAGCCAATGTCCAGCTTCCCGGCGCAGCTCCGATGTATCTGTTCCCGTTCGCTTCTGCGGATTCGTGTACATGATCACAGTCCGGAGTTATGTTTTTTACGGCTCACCGTTCAAAAATTAAGGGCATTCATCAGCCCATAGGAAGAGTCGCGCGCAGCGCGGTGACGAAGGCCTCGCGGGCTGTCTGAGCGATCGCAAGCTGAACCTTCAGCCGCTGAATTTCAGCATCCACGATCGAGATATTTTGCACTTGCTTACGCGCGTTTTCGTTCAACCCTTCGATATCAAATTCACGATTATCAATATTGAGAGTCGCCATGTAACCGGCCTTTACGCAAACGCTAAGTCATAAGGATTTATGGATGAGACACCGCCCGTGGCGGTGTCTCATTTTCGCTACTTCTTGCCTGAACGAACTCAGACGAAATTTACCGCGACATGGTTGATATCGACGAGGCCGGTCAGCTCGACGACGATGTCATGCGTTCCCACGGTATGCGCCGCCGCCGCTGTTGTGCTGGTATTCACCGCTTCGACGACATAGGTATTACCCCCGTACTGGAACCAGTCAGCCAAACCAGTGGCTGAGTCGAGCTTCAACGCAGCGGTGGCGGTGTTTGCGTTGCTGACCGTCGTATGACCACCGGAAAACTGCTGGTCAAGGACGGAAGCCTGATTGGCGGCAATATCGAGGGCATTTGCCACCGAGGTCGCCGTCGCCACATTTACTTGAGATTGGAAAGTTGAACCACTGGCCCAATGTGACGTCACATCAGTTTCACCCAGATCCAAAGTCAGATTGCCGCTGGTGACACCATTAATCGTGGTTTGCGCATAGCTCCCCGATGAAGTGGCACCCGTCGTATCACCGAAGACCTCGACTTCACCAGGGACATCACCTGGCGCAACTGAAGCTACATTCACAAAGTTGATAGTCGCATTACTTCCGGCGAAGACGAAGGCCTCCGTTTCGCTGACTGTGGCCGTACCGAGATTAACCGTCGTATTGGCACCAATCGCACCAGCCGAACCCTCAACATTAGTCAAGGCAGTGTTTCCAGCCACGGTGACGGTGTCCCCCGCTCCAGAGACCACGATAGAGTTAGCCGAACCACCTATAATCGAAATGGTATCGCCGGCGCCGTTCGCATGAATGGTATTGGCATCACTACTGGCAGGAGCCGTGCTGGTACCGACGCTGATCGTGTCCCCTGTACCAATAGCAGTGACGTCGAACCCCCCTGTCGAACCCAGGATCGTCAGTCCGTTCTGCTGGGCCGCGGTCAGATTCAGGAACCCTGTATCCGCATGAGCATCGATCGTTGTCAAAGCCGTATCAGTGATCCCATCGATCTCCAACGAACCGCCGCCCGTGATATTGAGGGTGGACAGCGTATTCCCGGGATCGACGATCGATTTGATGAGAAGATCCGCCTGGGCGTTGGTGTTAATATAAAGCGCGCCATCCCCGTTCACTGTTAAAGTATCGATCGTATCACCGTTGGTCTCGAAGGCCACAGTCAGGCTATTGGTGCCCGCGCTGCCGGTTTGTGTCGTAATTACATTGCCGTGATCAAAGCCGCCCGAAACATCCAACTCAGCCGAAGCAGCCAAATTAGAGAATGTATTGGTCACACTTGGCCCAGCGTTATTACTCAGCAAGTCCGCAGAATAGCCCGCATCATTATAGGTATGTGTTCCTGTTGCAACGCCGCCATTACCCGCGTTCACATTGTCGACGTTGGCAACGATCGTCCCGGCGGCCTGAGTCGCGCCAAACCCCCCAATGGACGCTTGTCCGTTCAATTCAAGAACGGAGGCGCTGTAGAGATGATCCTCCCCGATACCGCCTTTTGTATCCCCGCTAAAGACATCGGAGGCCACAACGTATGTATTTCCATTGGAGACAAAGGCCGCTGTGACCTCCTGCGCACCGTTAACTTCGGCTGCCTTCGTAACGATGACCTCGGCCGCAGCGATCAATTGCGCCTGAGAGAATTGGCTGAGGGACGTTGTGCCGTTACCGGTGAAGGTAATGACACCATTCGAAGACGTATAGCTGAGGTCGTTGAATGTCGCCGTGGAAATACCCGCGAGGTTCAAAGCGGCTTCGTCGGCGGCCCCGTGAGTCGGTACAATCGTATTGACCGTCACCGCGCTTGTCTGGTTGGTCAAAACTCTATCTGGACCAAACGCGAAACCGAGGAAATCGCTCGCCGCCGCGCTATTGGCAGCACTCACCTTGAAATTATTAATACCGCCGGTCGTCCCATTGTTCGTCGCGACAACGCCAGAATAGACAGTAACCGTATCTGTGACTTTAGCAGCCGTGGCGCCAAGGTTAATCGTTTCCGAGCCGTTGCCATAGGCGGGAGTAGCGAGGGCTGCATTCCAGGAGCCGCCGATACCGATGCCATAGTCACCGCCGCCAGAGCCTGTTGTAAAGACGTCCACAGCGTTGGTGGAAGCGGCATTACCAGCCGCGATCAATAAGCCCGTTCCACCTATGAACGTGGTTCCGCCAGAAGCCAGACTAAGAGTATCCACATTGATCATACTACTTGAACCGGACGCATCGATTGTACTGACGACCGAGTCACCGGACGCAAGACTGAGGAACTTGCTATCTCCCGTGATCGTTACGGTCTTCAGGGTGCTGTCATCTACATCTAACGAATTACTCCCCGCGGCGCCTTGACTGCTCAGGCTCAGACTGGTGATACCATCACCGGTGAGAACGAGAAACCCGCTCGATGATGTCCCAGGCAGAATCCCTGAGGCATCCTGACCGATCGTCACGGACAATCCGCCGCCAGATGCGCCAAAAGCTGTTTTCAGATCATAAGTGATCGCATGGCCGTTCAGATCGATGAGGTCGAGGGCGGCGCCGGCTGTGCTTGTGCTGCCGACATTGGTAAATGTGATGTCGCTGGTGAGACCGTTGTAACCACCATCTTCGAGACTGTACCGTCCGGCGACCAGACTGGTAAACGAAGTCGCATCATAATAGCCCGAAGAGCCCGAATCGACACCGAGGACGTTGAAGTTTGAGATATTCAGGGGGAGGGTCACCGCAGTTCCCGCATTGGCTCCGCCCGCGAAGTCCTCATACAGCGTATTGGTTCCGCCGCCGCCATTGATGGTCACACCCAATCCGAGGGTCGCGCCATGAATCACCACAGTGTCATTACCGCTGCCGCCCGTGAAACTTGTCGTTGCCGGGTTGAGTCCGACAAAAATACCGCCCGCGTCAGTGCCGCCGATCGAGGTCAGCGCGCCAAGACTAGAGAGATTACCAAGATACAAAGCTCCCGGTCCCGGCCCGTTTGCCGTGATCGTCGTCAAATCTGCGAGGTCGCCGGCTGCACCAGCTGCGACGGCCAGCGCATTGCTATTGTTGAAGGCCAAAGCTGTAAGGTCTGGCGTGGTAAGGTTGAGCTGGGTCAACGCTGTTCCCGAGCTCGAGACCGACAGGCTGCCAATATAGCTGCTCGCGGACGCAATGCTATCCAGGAGGTTGACGGTGCCATCATTGGTCAATGAGACATTCAGCGCCGCCGCTTTAGTGTGGTCATTAATAGAGACACCGAGCAAAGCGCTGCTGGCGATCGTTAGATTGGTTAAAGCATCGCTGGTAATGCTGCCGGTCGCGCCTGATTGCACTCCGGTCAGCGAAACCGAGGTCAGCGTGCTCGTGCCGACCGGCTTTCCCGCGTTGGCGCCACCGGTGGCGATTTTCGTTTGAACATCTTCAATATCAAAATCGCCCGTGCCCGTGATGCTGACCGAAGGCGAGCCATTGGTGTAAACATCCGTCTGCGCTGTGCCATAAGTGGTCTTGCCGCCGAAGGTTTCATCATTGGTGATCGTCACGACGCCAGATGGAAAGGCATCGCTGTCGGCGAGCGCTGTCCCCGCGGTATTGAGCGCGGGAATCGTATCACCGACATTGATGTGACCTCCATCCGGCGTCGTGGTGATGGTGACCACCGTACCGCCATCGACAGCGACGGCGTCGTTCTGGACGCCGCTATAGGTATCGGTGATGGCGACGGTTCCGGTCACTGGCGCATTATAGCTCGGGAGATCAACCAAACCGACAAAAATGCCGTCACCCGCGCCTGTCGTATTGATGGTGACATTGGTGCCGCCCGTGGCATAAATCTCATTATCATATTGAGAACCGGTATTCACACCCGATTCACTGATCGTGACGGTTCCAGCCGGATCTGTCGCGGTGGTGAATTCACCGACGCCAATATCGCCCGCGGCAGCCACAATATTGATATCGGCGCCGCCGTAAACGTCCGTCTGAATATTATCAAAACCTGATGGGAGTCCGCCATCTTTATAGGCAGCTGCGGAATTTAAGATTGTGATATCGCCGCTGGGCTCGCTCCCGGCATGTCCGCTGATTGATCCAACAGTGACATCCCCCGAATTGGCAGTGATGCTGACCGTCGTCCCGCCAATGCTGGTAATATCCGCTTGATGTGTATTCAGGATATCATCATAAGTAAGCGCGGCCGTGTCACCGACAGTGATCGATCCCGCCGGTGCGGAAACCAAACCGGCACCGCCATCATTACCGACAGTCACCGCGATACCCGAAGCCGTGATATTTACATCGGCCCCGCCATAGACGGTGACAGAAGCATCCGAATTGGTCGCAGTATCCGTGACGGTGACATCGCCGCTCGGATTCTGTCCCGCGAGGAGGGCTGTGCCAGCGGCGTTTAGAAGATCGTTGCCAACGGTCACATTGCCCGTATTCGTGGTGATGGTCACCGTTGTTCCGCCGATGACATTGACGTCATCTTCGATGCCAGCGGTATTTGTCCAAGCCGTCGCGGCTGTATCTGTGATGGTGACCGTTCCCGCCGGAGCAAAGACCACTTCATCCGCGCCAGGAGCTGTCGCGGCGACGACATCACCGACCTGAATGTCCGATCCATCCGCCGTTATACTGATGTCAGCGCCGCCATAGACATCGATTGGGGCACCATTATCCGCAAAACCGGCATTGTTCGTCGCTGTATCCGTGATGGTGACGTCACCAGTTGGCTCCTCACCCGCCAGAGCGGCCGTTCCCAACGCGTCGAGAGCGATATCGCCAACGGTGACACTACTCGTATTCGTGGTAACGCTGATGGCTGCGCCGCCAATGACATCAATGGCAGCGTCGCTACCCGTCGAATTGGACCAAACGACGGAAGCCGTGTCGGTGATCGTCACATTTCCAGATGGGGCATAAACGGTTCCGGACGCATCATTACCGGCAGTGACCGCGCCGCCAGCGGAGGTAATCGTCGCAGTCGTCCCGCCATAGACATCGATCGGGGCATTCCGGCTATCGGTAATCGTCACGGCGCCCGTTGGCTCCGCCGCCGATGCCGTATTGGCGACATCGTCACCGACTTTGATAAAATTATCGGGAGTACTGTCAGCGATTGCGCTGATGTTGACGGTCGTCCCGCCTTCAACTGTGATAGAGCCATCACCTGTCTGCGTGATCGAAACCGCGCCGGCCGGCGCCGCGCCTGCGACCAAATCATTGCCGACTTGAATCGTTTTACCTCCATCGACAGTCACAGTATCACCGCCGGTCACAGTCACGGAACCGGTGGTGTTCTCGTGATTGACCGTCACATTGGTCGTCGCCGCCGCGTTGACAGTATCGGCGCCTGTGCCCTGTGATGTCACAGTGGAGGTCAAAACGCCACTGAACGGCGTCGTGTCCCAATCCGAGGCATTATTGGATGTCGTCAAAACAATGTTTTGAATATTGGTGATGCTGACGCCCGCCGGAATGGCATCCAGCGCTGCGCCCAGCAGGTTCGGCGTACCGTCCGTGACCGTCAGCGTATTGCCGACGGAGGCCGCCGCGGATCCCGTGATCACATCGCCGGCATTCAGCGTCGGTCCCTTGCCATTATAGATGAATGTGCTGAGGTCGCCGGAAATGTTCTGCGCGGTGACCTTATCAGTGCCCGTCGTGAGAACCGCGGTCTGAACCACCGGGCCAGTCGTTTGGAATAAATTTCCCGACACCGGTTCCGACCCGGCCGTATCGCCATTTGCGCCCACTTCCTGCTGCTCATAGGCGGTCACAGCATTTGTCGTGTCGGTGATGAATTCGGGGGATTGCGCAAAATACTGCAGGAGCTGCGCCGCGTTCAGCGGTTGCGACGCCCAATAAGCCAAGCCCGCGGCATCCGGGGTGCGGCCCAGCACGTTCTCATAAAGCGATGTGACAAGGGCGACATTGGTCGGCGTCGTCGCATTCGCACCATAGAGGTTATTGAACTCCGTCGAGTTTGCGAAAATAACTGAGAGATTCGAAAGCGCGCTGGGGTTGGCGCCGACGACATTCACCCAATAAGAAAGACCAGCTTGATCCGGAACGCGGCCGAAGGCCGCCTGATATTCACGGATGACCGCATTGACCACGTTCTGCGTATAGGGGTCGGCGATGATCGCTTCCTGGACCTGCGCGGCGGTCAGGGTGCCATTGTTCAACTCTGCATTATAGGTTGTGATCTCTGCCTGGGACGGTGCCCGGAATTGAACGGCTTCATACCAAGCTGTGATCTCTGACGTGTAATCGGTCATGCTCGTCCCCTATATGTGCGAAATCATTTCAACCGTTGCGCAACAAGTTTATAAAAACTGGCAACTGATTTGTTTACCTAAGACCTACGTACAGCAAATTACATATCCCGCCAAGAGCCTTAATTTCAAAAGTTTTTGGGGCGCAAAGCGCCAGTGTGAGATAGCACAACTATCTGTTTTATCTAATTTAAGCTTGGAAAATTAGGAAAAATGCACTGGTTGAGGCGTAGCTTCGCGGCAAGATTTTTGGCCGGCTTGTGTAAATAAGCAACATAGTTGATCGCATCATTGTTGCTGTTTTATGCAGCGCGGCACCCGTCGCGCCGTACCGGCCCCAGCCGCGCCGCCGCACCTTGATCCACGGAAACGCCGCGATGAAGACCCATGCGGGCCGGTGTGTTCACGGCAGCTTGGGGAAGACCGGGGCCGTACACGATGTCAGGTGAAGGGAGATTCAAGGCAAGATAGGCCCGCTGCCCGCGGAAACCTGTTACCGGGTTCTTTTATCAATCATATCCGCGGCACAACATCGACCTGCACGTCGACATCCTGTTCGCGCGAACCCAGAATAATCCCGGCGACGGGTGAAATATCCGCATAGTCGCGGCCGCGTGCCAGCACGATATGATCATTGCCAATCAGCATATCGTTCGTCGGATCGAGATCGATCCAGCCAAACCCCTGACCGCACCACAGCGACACCCAGGCGTGCATCGCATCCGCGCCTTGCAAACGCTTCTGCCCTTCTGGCGGAATGGTACGGATATAGCCGCTGATATAGGCGGCGGGCAGGCCGATGCCGCGCAGCGCGGCGATCATGATATGCGCGAAATCCTGACAGACACCGTGGCGCTTTTCGAAAGCCTCCGACAGCGGTGTCGAGAGAATGGTCGCCTTGGCGTCATAACGGAAATCGCCGTGCATGTGTTGCATCAGCGAGATCGCAGCTTCAAGAACCGGACGGCCGGGCGTGAAATGTGCGCGCGCGTAATCGGCGGCGGACTCATAGTGGGGCACGAAACGGCTTGGATAGATAAAATGCACCGGCGAATCCGGGTCGATCGAACTGCTTGAAAAGGCGCTTTCGCGCACATATTCCCATGCGGGCGTCAGCTTCGCATCGGCTGGCGGATCGCGCTCGATCTCGACACTTATATTGGCCTCGACTTCGAGGCGGCGATGCGCTGTCTCGATGGTCAGCGAGGTCACGCGATTGCCGAAGAAGCAAACCCTCTGATTCAAGTCTTTCGGGACAGGATCGATGTCGAGCGAGGCCGACATCACGAATTGTCCGGCGCCATCCTTCGGCAGCAGGCGCAAAGCGCAATGCGAAAAGGTGACGCTCGACCCATAGGTGTAAGAAGTTAGATGGCGGATGTCATAGATCATGCCAGCCCGCTCGATTTATCGGCCCGCGCAATATGCGGGCCTTGGAGAAAATAGCGCTGCGCGATCGCATCGGCGAGGCCCAGCAGATTTTGCTCGAAGACGAGGATGCCGTCCGTATCGAGTTCCGCCGCGGCCGATGTCGAGATATCGGCTGCGAGCGCCATAACGAGACGGCGCGGTGTCTCCAGCATGCCATCTTCGTTGAGCACCGGCAGCTCACGCAAATGTTCCACAAGCCGCTCGACTTGGAAAGCGACGGAGCGCGGATTGAATGGATCGAGCACGACCATGTCGCGCACCGTCGAGACCGCGACGCCCATCAGATAACGCGACCTGTAGGTGATCTGTGAATCGACCAGATCCAGCAGCACGTCGAGATCGTCGGCCGGCGCCTCGCCGCCTGCAAAGTGGCGGGCAAAGCGGCAAGTATCGACAGCGCGCTCGATGCGCCGCCCGGCATCGAAGAAATGCCAGCCCGCGCCGCGATTCATATTCTCCTGGCCAAGACCCGCGATGGCCGCGAGACGGCGCAGCGCCGCGTCGGCCCGCTCGAAAATTTCCATCTCGGTCGGCAGATCGTCTTCATCTTGCGCAAGGCCCGCATGAAGCTGGTTGATGAGCCGCCAGGTGTCAGGCGAAAGACGTTCGCGAATGAAGGAAGCCGCGCGGCGCGCATCGCGCACCAGCGAAAGCACCGAGCCATATTGGTTCTCGCTATGCAAGGCGATGGCGGCGATACCGATCGTATCCTTGCTTGCGTTGGCAGGCGCCGCGCCCCAGGCGACGAACAGGCTCGTCAGACGGCCCGCCGTGCGCCCCTCGTCATTGATGCGCGGGTCGGCTTCCGTCAGGCGGCCTGCGAGCGAGCGGATGAGCCGCAAAGTCGCCTCAGCCCGTTCAAGATAGCGGCCAAGCCAGAAGAGATTGTCAGCGGCGCGGCTGGGGAGAATGCCCATGATGCGGCGGATACGGACGTTTTCATCCGTCGGCAGAAGCGTCACCATCTCGACCGGCTTTTCGGCGAGCACCCAGACATCGGCCGATTTTACGCCCGTGCCCATGGAAACCGCGCGCGCATCGGCGCGATCGGAGATACGGCAGAAGCCGCCCGGCATGACCTTCCAGCCATCCGCGGTTTGCGTTGCATAGACACGCAACACGAAAGGCCGAGGTGTCAAGCGCCCTTCGATCCAGGTCGGCGTCGTCGAAAGGTTGACCACCTCCTGACCGACAAAATCGATACCGCGCGCATTGATGCTGGCGATGAGCCTTTGCTTTTGCTCTTGCGTCAATGATGCGCCAATGACCGATTGATTGCGCGGGAAATCAAGAACGGCGTTCCCAAAAGCCCCCGCTATGGCCATTTCATCGAGATGCGCTGTGACATCCTCGCGCTCATGGGTTTGGCCGCACCACCAGGTCGCAATGTTAGGCAGCTGCAACGCTTCGCCCAAAACCCGCTGGCAAAGCCTAGGCATGAAACTCATGAGCGCGGGTGTTTCGAGAACGCCTGTGCCCAGCGCATTGCCAATCACAACGCCGCCTTCACGCACCGCCTCGATCAAGCCCGGCACACCGAGGCGCGAATGGGCATTCAGCTCAAGCGGATCGGCATAATCGGAATCGATACGCCGCCAGATGACGTCGGCGCGTTTCAAACCGGCGATCGTGCGCACATGAAGCTTGCCCTCCCGCATGGTGAGGTCAGCCCCTTCGACCAGCAGGAAACCAAGATAGCGGGCCAAATAGGCCTGCTCGAAATAAGTCTCGGCGAAAGGCCCTGGCGTCAGCAGGCAGATGCGCGCATCACTGCGCTGCGCCAGCCCCGCGAGACCCGAACGGAAGCTCTGGAAAAAAGGCGCCAGACGCTCGACGTTCATATCGCCGTAAAGCGTTTGAAACACGCGCGACATCACCAAGCGGTTCGCGAGCGCATAGCCTGTCCCGGAGGGTGCCTGGGTCCGATCGCCCAGCACCCACCAGCGCCCGTCGGGGCCGCGTCCGAGATCGGCGGCATAAAGATGCAGATATTTGCCGCCGGGCGGCCGGACACGATGCAGCGAATGCAGGAACTCGGGACTGCCGGTGACAGCGGCGGCCGGCAAATCGCCCTGCGCGATAAGGCGCCCATCGCCGTAAATATCACTGACGACCGCTTCCAGAAGACGGGCGCGCTGCTCTATGCCTTCGGCGATTTCTTGCCATTCCCGCGCCTCGATCAAAAGCGGAAGATGGCTCAAAGGCCAAGTGCGCTCGCTCGTATCGCCATAGGCCCGGTAGGAAACGCCCGCTTCGCGCACATGCCGGTCGGCTATGCCGAAACGGCGTTCGATTTCTTCCGGGCCGTGCTCGAACAAAGCTTCGAAGAAACGCTGCCAATGCGGGCGCGGGGTGCCATTCGCATCGACGAATTCGTCTGGGATGTCGATAAGCGGCTTATAATCGGCCGTCAGTGCCCGCAACCAGCCCGAGAGATTCTTTGCCTTGGCATTGGATACGCGTGGGCTCATTTCGCTTCAGGCTTTCTATTTCTTAGGCCGGAAGGCTTTCAAGACCAGCGGATCGGTCTCGATATAAGCGGCACCAATCAGATCGAGGCAATAGGGAACAGCCGGAAAGACCGCATTGAGGCAAACTTCGATCGAAGCTGGCTTTCCCGGGAGGTTGATGATGAGACAGGGCCCGCGATGCGCCGCGATCTGACGCGACAGAATGGCGGTTGGCACCTGCTTTAAGCTTTCCTGACGCATCAATTCGCCGAAGCCGGGCAATACCCTGGGCGCAGCGGCCTCGGTTGCTTCCGGCGTGAGATCGCGCGGCGAAGGTCCGGTGCCGCCCGTCGTCAGGATCAGATCGCAATGATCCTTATCGGCGAGCTCAATCAGGCAATCGCGCACCGATTCAAAGCCGTCGGGGATAATCCGCCGGACGGTTTCGAAAGGCGTCGTCAGGATCTTGTTAAGATAGGCGACGATCGCAGGCCCGCTTTCATCCTCATAGGTGCCAGCGCTGGCGCGATCGGAAGCCGTGACAACGCCAACAATGGCAGCGCGCCTCGTTTCACCGGCCATAAGTCACCTTCAGCATAATATTACCTGCATTGATATCACTTGCATCGCGTCCCATCCTCAAGAACAGTCATTTCCGCCAAAACAGAGCGGCGCGGCCCTAAATTTCTCCCTTCAGTATGATGTAAGCTATTTGAGCGGGATTTAGAATGGATTCGATCGCCGCGGCGAAATGGGCATGAAATCTCCTAAAGCCTTTATTATAAAGGCTTTTCAATCCCAAAAAGTGCCAGAGATGATTTCCGGTGCAGGCTATTGAAAAACGCTTAGGCTTTCCCCATTGTGATTTTCCTATCTTCGAATATTGGGATTAAAGCATGTCCTTAAGCACGATGCTCCGGCATGCTGTCTCTCGATTGGCGAGAGCCTGTGGGCCACTCACAAGCTTTTCATCCGTTTCGAGGCCAGCTTGGCTGAACAGCCTTGCGATATTGTAGAGGACAGCCCGATGGCAGTGCCTAAGGCAATTGCCGAATATCTTTCAAGCCTCAGGGCCGAGATCAAGAAGGTGACGCTCGACGATCACACCTATCTGATCGTCTCGGCGCGCCATTGCGCGGAAACCTTCCGGCGCTACATGGCGCTCACCACGAGCCAGAGCATTGCGATCGACAATGTCGTCGCCAAATGTTCGAATCTGGTTGAAGGTCTCAAGCAGAAGCCCGCCTTGAGCGAACAAGAGATCAAGCCGCTGCGCCGGGCCGCGCTCCAATCGGTCGAGGATCTCTCGGAAACGGTCTCCGATGCCGAGCCGAGCCATGAGGCCACAATCCTTCATCTAACGCGCAAGTAGCCGCGCAGCGGCAAGCCGAACTCCAAGCAAAGCTCGTGATCCGCAAATGCCGGCTCAGGCAATCCACCACATCGACCTTCCCGACGAAGCAGGAAGCATAGTGCTCTACGACTGGATGTCGGACAATGTGAAGGATGGCCTAAATCTTATGAGAGTTGATCTGGATGGCCATATCCTTTGGAAAGCCTCCCTGCCCACCAACGAACTTCAGGATTGTTTCAAGAGCTTTCAGTTGAACGGCAAAACCCTTACCGCCTTTACTTGGAGCTGTTACCGTTTGCAGGTTGATGTTGAGAGCGGCTGCATAATAACGCGGCAATTCACAAAATAGGTCGATTGTCCAACGCGACCCTTTATTCTTTATGGGCAAGAAGCCCGCGCGGAGATCAGAATTCATGCTCGAATATCGCAAATTGGGCCGCACAGATCTTTCAGTTTCCTCGATCTGCCTTGGCACGATGACCTGGGGCCAGCAGAACACGGAAGCCGAGGGCCACGAACAGCTGGATTACGCCTTGGATCACGGCATTAATTTCATCGATACCGCGGAAATGTATTCGATCCCGCCGAAGCCCGAGACGCAGGGCTCAACTGAACGCATCATCGGCTCTTGGCTCAAAGCACGCGGCAATCGCGACAAGGTGATCCTCGCCACCAAAGTCTCCGGCCGCAGCACGAATCCTTATATCCGGCCGCATGCCCGCCACACCGAGCTTAACAGGCAGCAAATCACCTATGCGCTGGAAGGCTCGTTGAAGCGCCTGCAAACCGATTATGTCGATCTTTATCAATTGCATTGGCCGGATCGCCCGCTGCCGCTGTTTGGCGATTCGGGCACGATCTATCGCAATCCGCCACCACCGCCGACCCCGGAAAACGCGATCGAAGACACGCTCGGGATTCTCAATGATTTTGTGAAGCAAGGAAAAATCCGCGAGGTAGGCCTGTCAAATGAAACAGCCTGGGGCACCATGCGTTTCATCAGCGCTTGGGAGCGCGGCTGCGGCCCGCGCATGGTCTCCATACAGAACGCCTATAATCTCTTGAACCGCACGTTCGAGATCGGCCTTGCCGAGATTGCGATGCGCGAGCAGGTGGGTCTTTTGGCCTATTCACCTTTGGCGCAAGGTTATCTTTCAGGGAAATATCAAGGCGGCGCACGCCCCGCTGGATCGCGGACGGTCCTGTTCAATCGCGGCCAGCGCTATGAAAAGCCGGGCGCCGCCGAAGCCATCGACCGCTATGTGGCTCTCGCAAAGGAAACTGGTCTCGATCCGTCACAAATGGCCTTGGCCTTCGTCACCTCGAGACCCTTTGTGACGTCGAACATCATCGGGGCGACGACGATGGAGCAATTAAAGATCAACCTCGGTTCCCTCAATGTGACGATCACGCCTGAACTCGAAACGCAGATCGACGCTATCCACCAAATCTATTCCAATCCGGCTCCCTGAGCGCTGCCCGCCTGAATTCTTTAGTCAACACGTCCCTAAAAAATTTTAGCCCTCGATCAGAAAATTTTGCGCAGTTCGCAAATGCGAAATGGCAGCACCGTTCCATTTGAACGATGCTTCTCTGCTTCTCCCCTCTGAAAATCGACTTGATGCGCCTTAAGCCTTGCTGCAGCGCATAAAAAATGCGCGCCTCAAAGCTGGTGTGTGAGATGCCAGCTTCAAATCATGCGTCATGAAAATGATTGATTGTTTGCAGGATTATGGCAACCAACTTGTCTGGGCAAAATTTTTTTAAATCTCATCCCATCAAAGATCGGCCGAATTCAGAAGAATGCCTTCTTCTGAATTCGTGACGGTCTCAACCGCCGGTTCTTGCCGGCTGGGATCGGTAGATAAAACAGCCGCGTTTCGCCGCCATCAGCGAAAGCGTATCAGGGAGTGAAGAATGGACATTCATGAGTATCAAGCCAAGGAATTGCTGAGCAAGTTCGGGGTCGCCGTGCAACCTGGCTTGATGGCCATGAGTGCCGATCAAGCTGTTTACGCTGCAACGCAGCTCGGCGGATGGCATTGGGCGGTCAAGGCTCAAATTCACGCCGGAGCGCGTGGCAAGGCCGGCGGCGTCAAGCTCTGCAAGACCTATAACGAGGTGCGTCACGCGGCGGAGCAGATGCTGAATAAGCGCTTGGTCACCACCCAGACAGGGCCGGAAGGCAAGCCCGTCCAGCGCGTCTATATCGAAGTCGCCGATCCGTTCGATAAGGAACTTTATCTTGGCTTTGTGCTCGACCGCAAAGCCGAGCGCGTGCGTGTCATCGCCTCTAAGCATGGCGGCATGGAAATCGAAGAGATCGTCGCGAGCGACCCCAACGCCATCACCCAAATTCTCGTGGAACCCGCCGTCGGCCTCCAAGCCTTCGAAGCCCGTGAGATTGCTTTCGATCTGGGCCTCAACATCAAGCAGGTCTCACGGGCCGTGAAGACAATCTTGGGCGCCTATCGCGCCTTCCGCGATTGCGATGCGACGATGCTTGAAATCAACCCGCTGGTCGTCACGAAAGACGATCGCGTCATCGCGCTCGATGCGAAGATGTCTTTCGACGACAATGCTTTGTTCCGGCGGCCGAATGTCTCGTCCATGTTCGATCCCGCGCAATCCGATCCGCGCGAGGCGCAGGCCGCCGAGCACAACCTGAACTATATCGGGCTCGAAGGTGAAATCGGCTGCATCGTCAACGGCGCCGGGCTCGCCATGGCAACCATGGACATGATCAAACATGCAGGCGGCCAGCCGGCGAACTTCCTTGACGTCGGCGGCGGCGCCTCGCCCGAGCGCGTTGCAACCGCTTTCCGGCTCGTCTTGTCCGACCCGAATGTGAAAAGCGTGCTCGTCAATATCTTCGCGGGGATCAACCGTTGCGACTGGGTCGCGGAGGGCGTTGTTCAAGCTGTCAAGGAAACCGAGATCAAGGTGCCTTTGATTGTCCGTCTCGCTGGAACCAATGTCGAAGCAGGCCGCAAGATCATCGCCGAAAGCGGCATCCCGATCATCAGCGCCGAGACATTGACCGAAGCCGCGGAAAAGGCAGTCGCCGCCTGCGGAAACGTCCACAAACTCGCCACCACGCATTGATCCCGAGACGCCAAGGAGACGGCACATGAGCATTCTCATCGACGAAAAAACACCCATTATCGTACAAGGCATCACGGGCGAAAAAGGCACGTTCCACGCCAAGGAAATGATCGAGTGCGGCAGCAAGGTTGTCGGCGGCGTGACGCCCGGCAAAGGCGGCACAACACATCTTGGCCTGCCAGTTTTCAACACGGTCAAGGATGCTGTGAAGGCGACCGGTGCCGAAGCGAGCATCACCTTTGTCGCGCCCGCCTTCGCCGCCGACGCGATTATGGAAGCGGCTGACGCTGGTATCCGGCTGGTCTGCTCGATCACCGATGGCATTCCCGCGCAGGATATGATGCGCATTAAGCGCTATTTGATGCGTTACCCCAAAGACCGCCGCACCATGCTGGTCGGTCCGAATTGCGCAGGCATCATCAGCCCCGGTAAATCGATGCTCGGCATCATGCCCAGCCATATCTATATGCGCGGCAATGTCGGCGTGATCTCGCGCTCTGGGACGCTTGGCTATGAAGCAGCCTCTCAGATGAAAGCGCTTGGGATCGGCATCTCAACGAGCGTCGGCATTGGCGGCGACCCGATCAACGGCAGTTCCTTCGCCGATCACTTCATGCTCTTCGAACAGGATCCCGAAACCGCCGCCGTTCTGATGATCGGCGAAATCGGCGGCGCGCAAGAAGCCGAAGCCGCGGCCTGGGTTCAAAAGAACATGACGAAGCCTGTTGTCGGGTTCGTCGCAGGTCTCACCGCTCCCAAGGGCCGCAAAATGGGCCATGCCGGCGCGATTATCTCAGCGGCGGGCGACAGCGCCGCGGAAAAGACCGAAATCATGAAGTCCTATGGCCTCACGGTTGCACCAAGCCCCGGCGAATTCGGCACGACGATGGCGCAGGTTCTCTCCGGGATTAAGCCGCAGCGTCTCTCTGCCTAAGCGGCGGCTTGACCTCAGCCGCGATGATCGCCCTATGATACAGCCTTTTCAGATGAGCTCTTCGTCTGAAAAGGCTTTTCTATTAACTGCCTCGCCCTCCCGCTCGCGCGCGATTTCTCACTAGCCCTAATCTCACTTGCCGTCATAATCTCACTTGCCGTCATTCGAAGGACACCTCCATGAGCTTTACCCTAATCCCGCAGGCCACGCCGCGCCTGCACCGCTCCGAACTCGCCGTTCCGGGTTCCAACACGGCGCTCTTCGAGAAAGCGGCGAAATCCAAGGCCGACGTTATTTTCCTTGATGTCGAAGATGCCGTGGCGCCCGACGATAAAGAACAGGCGCGCAAAAATATCATCCAAGGCCTGAACGATGTCGATTGGGGCACGAAGACCATGATGATCCGCATCAATGGTCTCGACACGCATTATATGTATCGCGATGTCGTCGATATTGTTGAAGCCTGCCCGCGCCTCGATATGATCCTCATTCCCAAGGTCGGCGTGCCGGCCGATGTCTATGCGCTCGATATGCTCGTCACGCAGATCGAGACCGCGAAGAAAAGAACCAAGCGCATCGGCTTCGAAGTGCTGATCGAAACAGCGCTTGGCATGTCCAATGTCGAAGCCATCGCACAGGCCAGCCCGCGCCTCGAAGCCATGACCTTCGGCTGCGCCGACTATGCCGCCTCAACCCGCGCGCGCACCACCGTAATTGGCGGCGTCAATCCCGATTACGGCGTGCTCGCGGATAAAGACGCCGACGGGAAGCGCGCCTATTATTGGGGCGACCAATGGCATGCAGCGCAAACCCGCATGCTGATTGCCTGCCGCGCCTATGGCCTGCGGCCGATCGATGGACCTTTCGGCGATTTTTCCGATGCGGATGGATTTTTCGCCGCTGCGAAACGCGCAGCTGTTTTGGGCTATGAAGGCAAATGGGCGATCCACCCGTCGCAGATCGACCTCGCCAATCAAGTCTTCACGCCCTCCGATACGGAAGTAACCAAAGCCAAGCGGATCATCGAGGCCATGGAACAAGCTGCCAAGGACGGCAAGGGCGCTGTGTCGCTTGACGGGAAGCTGATCGACATCGCCTCGATCCGCATGGCTGAAGCTCTGCTCAACAAAGCGCAGGCGATGGCCGCGGCGGAGTGATCTCGCGCCGCTAACGCCCATGCCGATCAGATGTCCTGGCAACACGCGGCCGCTCCGGCGGCTGCAGTCAGCTCGAATGTCTGGACAATACGAAATACTGGACTGCGATGCAGATACAAAAATACTGACATTCATGACCGGTGGTATCTGCGACAGATTCACAGGGTTTGCACGGCCCGCTGGTCTTTTTTAAAAAGCCGCTCTATGAATTTAAAGGTGACACGGCAGCCAGCGGGGGCATGGGTTGCAGCGGCGGTTTGAACTCGGCCTGATTTTCAGCCTGATCACGCTATTGGTGCAAATCATTGCACCAATCAGTGCGACCTATGCGATGGCCAATGCAGACCCGCTCGCCGCTCCGATTTGCGCGCATGCGAGTGACGATCAGGGCACGCCAACGCCAGACGGTCACGATAAATCGTGCCCTTGCTGCACCTTGATGTGCTCGGTGTCGCATGCGGCTTTTCCGGCCCCGTCCGATGTCCCTAGCTCAATCGCGGAGCCAAAACGGCTGCCGCGTAAGCTTATCTTTAAAGTCACAAGCTTCATCCCGGCCACACGCCTCTTCTTGCCTCTCGCGCGGCCGCGCGCTCCGCCTGTCTTCTCCTGATTGATGTACCCGCAGCCGTAAGGCTTGCTGTTGTTCCATCTCTGCCTGTCTCAAGACGGGTTCAGGAGTTTATCCCGTGTCTTTTCGAAGTGCCTATCTTTACGGCGCAAGTCCGCTTGCGTTGACCCTAGCGCTCGCCCTGCCGCTAGCCGCGGCAAGAGCCGAGCCCCTAACTCAATTGCCAGCGATCGACGTGAACGGAACTGGCGGGGCACCATCAGCGCCCATTGGCGCCGATAATCCGCCGCCTGTTGTGCAAAAATATCAATTGCCGCAACAAGTGGAGAGCGTCACCGCCGATCAAATCGAACAGACGATCAATCTTAAAGACCCCGAAGATGCGATCAAATATTTGCCGGACTTGTTTGTCCGCAAACGCAATGACGGCGATAATCAGGCTGTGCTAGCAACCCGCACATGGGGCCTGAATTCCAGCGCCCGGACTTTGATCTATGCCGACGATATTCTGCTTTCGGCCTTGATCAATAATAATAATGGCAATGGTTCGCCGCATTGGAATCTTGTCGCGCCGGAATCGATCGCCCGGATTGATTTTCTCGAAGGACCATACGCGGCTGCCTATCCTGGCAACTCGATCGGCGGCGTGCTGCTGATCACGACGAAAATGCCAGATCAGCTTTTAATGACGGCGAAACAGACAGAGTCGATCCAGCCCTTCAATGAATATGGCACCAACCATACGTTTGTGACTCACCTCACGAGCGCAGCGATTGGTGACCGGCATGAAAACTTCTCGTGGCTGCTCAACTTCAACTATGAAGATTCCTATGCCCAGCCGCTCACCTATACGACGAGCGGCACTACCCCGGCCGGAACAATCGGCACCTTCCCGGCTCTGAATAAGTCAGGGCTCGCGGCAAATGTGGTTGGCACCGGCGCTCTGACGCATTCGCAGCAGATCGTCACCAATCTGAAACTCGCCTATGATTTCACGCCATGGCTGCAAGGCCGCTATACGCTCGGTTTCTGGCAGAATGATCAAAACTCCAATCCGGTGAGCTATCTCAGCTCGACTGCGAATGGTGCGCCGGCCTTTGGCGGTGTCGCGGGCTTTGCCTCCAGCAATTATCAATGGACCGAGCAGCATCTCGCCAATTCCGTCTCGCTCTCAAGTACGACGCGAAGCAATTTCGATTTCGACTTCGCCCTTTCTACCTATAATTATCTCACCGATATTCAACGCAACCCGGCCACCGTGACGCCCACGGGTATCGGTTATTCGTCCATCGGCAAGATCACCCGCATGGACGGCACGAACTGGCAAAATGCCGATTTGAAAGCGATCTGGCGGCCCTTCGGCATAAATGGGCCAAACGAAGTGAGCGCCGGCCTGCATGGCGACCGCTATCAGCTCAATGATCCGACCATCCAAACCCCCGTCTGGAATATCGGATCGGACAATGGCAACGGTCAGCTCTACTCGAACGGCCAGGGTAAGACGCAGACAGGCGCGATCTGGGCGCAAGACGCATGGAAAATCCTGCCCAATCTGAAACTGACCGCCGGCCTGCGCCTTGAGACATGGAATGCCACGGACGGTTATAATGTCAGCACGACCACGAGTTCGGCTGGCGCGATCACCAGCACAACATCCGTGGCCCAGCCAAGCCAACATTCGGCCAATGCCTCGCCGAAAGCCTCGCTCACTTGGGATGTGACGCCCGAATGGGCTGTCATTGGCTCGTTCGGAGAAGCCTATCGCTATCCGACAGTCGGCGAACTCTATCAGACCGTCACCTCGGGCACGACTATTGTCATTCCCAATCCGAACCTTACGCCGGAACAGGATCTTTCAACCGAGGTCAATATCGAACGCAAATGGGCGGATGGAAAGATACGCTTCACCGTCTTTGAAGAGACCGTTCACAATGCGCTTATCTCGCAGACGAATTTCGTCAATGCGGGATCGACACAAGTGGCGGTGACCTCGGTCGGCAATGTCGATGCGATCCGAAATCAAGGCATCGAACTCGCCGGGCAAAAGAATAATGTATTTTTCAAAGGCGTCGAACTGTTCGGCAATGTCACTTATGTCGATGCGCGCATTCTGTCCGATCCGACCTGGGCCGGAATGAACCCGCTCACCGGCTTGCCCGACACGGTCGTTGGCAAGCATGTGCCTTATGTTCCGGATTGGCGAACGACGGCGGGTGTCACCTATCGGCCAGACTCTCAATGGGCCTTCACGGCTGCGGTTCGCTATAGCGGCAAGCAATATTCGACTTTAGACAATACGGACATCATTCCGCATGTTTATGGCGCGTTCGACCGGTTTATCGTGGCCGATACACGCATTCATTATGAGGCGACGGAAAATGTCTCCTTCGACTTCGGCGTAGATAATATCAACAACGACAAATATTTCCTCTATCACCCCTTTCCGGGACGGACATTTGTCGCCGACGCGAGAGTGAAGTTCTGACTCTTACGACATCTTATGCCGGCTCCCATTGTTTTAGACAAAGGAGCCGGCATGCGTTTCAATGCATGTGCATTTGCATCGGCTCAGCCGCCGCCCCGGGCGCGGACACATCTCCGAAGCCGCCAACTTTAAAGGTCACATTGACTTTGCCCGCTTTAGCGAAAGTCAATGTCCCTTCAATCACATCTCCTTGTTTCAGCGGCTGGGTCAAATCCTCGAACATGATATGATAACCGCCGGGCTTCAATTCGACGGTCTCACCAGGCTTGATTTCGAGCCCATCTGGAAGCTCCCGCATGCGCATCATTCCATTATCCATGCTCATCTCATGGATAGCGCCCTTCTGTGAAAACGGGATCGCCGCGCCGGTTAAGCGATCAGGATCGCTGCCCTTATTGGTGATGCTAAGATAGCCGCCGCCGACTTTTGCGCCGCCGGGTGTCGCGCGCAACCAAGGTGTTACAATTTCGAGACTGCCCGCTTTGAAAGTCACGGGCGCTGCGGCAGCTGCCAAAATCTTCAACCCAGGGGCAGGCATCTTGAGATCGCTGGCCATAACTCCCGGCCGCGGAACCTCGGTCCAGGCCATCGTATCGTCGCCGCAGCTTTGCACCACAGGAAAATAGACAGTCGAGCCTGGAGCGGCCGAATCATTCACACGCGCGGAAACAACGAACTCATCATATTCGTCATCAGGCAGGTTACCGCCGCTCCAGGTGATCTCGCTCGCACCCTTTGCGCCCTTGACGGTCATCAAAGTCCAGCCTGCCTTGGGCATGGGTTTAGCGCCAGCGATGCCCTCCGGTATGTCGACCTTGAGTGAAGTCGTCGCCTTTCCATGGCAACCATGCGGAACCCGGAACACAGCTTTGTAGGAGGCCCCAGCAGCGGCCTGCGGCGTCTCCAGCAGGACATGCGCTTGAGTTTGCGAAGATATAACGAGCGTGAGAAGGGCCGCGCTGAGCACGCCCAAAGATTTACGATTGTTCATGGTCATCCCATCCTGAAGTGAATCAAATTGTGATCCGGGTCAGGAGAAAGGGCGGCCCCGTGGCATAGGCGTGGACGGTCATGCGGGCATGAGTGAGGTTGATCCCCGCCCATGCCCAGGCCACGCTCATGATGACGCGTAACGGTGCATGAACCATAATGGGAGAAGGCGCGGTCCAGCCCGCAGCTGCGATCAGGCAGCATGAGAATACGCAGCAAGCTCCGTCTCCGGCGGGGCTGTTATCCCCAGCGCCATACTGCCCGCAAATGGCAGTTTGGCCGGCCGTGTGGCTAGCGGCGCAAGCCTGCGCGAGCACGGATTGCGCCGTCATCGCGTAAAGAGCGATCAGGACAGTGACACGCAGAATGGCGGCCCGGAATTGCTGCATGCCGCACCTCTAATCCCGCACAGCTCTATGTCAATCGACAGCCTTACGCGGCTGCTAGAGCTCAAAGCGTATCCAGCCCTTCAAGCCGCCCAGCCCCCCTTATCCGGCCAGACTTCCCGCGCCAGAGATCATCTGCTAGAGACGAACGGATTTCATATGATCGTCATGATCAGTCAGGCAGCTTATTTTCCATGTCCATGATCGAGGTGCGCGCCCGGAAAGAGCGGATCGATACCGCGATCCGCAACCGTGATCCGGGCCTGTTCGCCAACAATTTCGTCGCTTGGCTCGAAGCGATGTCTTATCTGCGCGTCGCGCCCAATATGACGAAGATCGGCCTTGACCCTGGGCCGATCCCCAAGTTCACCTATGTCGATCTGCGCGAGATGACAGTACGCGTCGATGCCGATGATACTGTGATGGCTTATTGCATCGCCGCCGGGCTGAAGGGCGATGCCTCCGGCTTTCGCGGCTTGCACAATATTCTGACACATCAATTGGGCACGCTTTATCCGGGCTCGACGGCGCTCGCCCATTGCAATCAGATCATCGACCCTATCGTTTCCCTGGACGATGCGATCGGCCAGGTTTTGAAAGCCATGCTCGAAGGCCAAGGGTTTGACGCCGCCGGTCTCTGGAATGCGGGCTTGCGGGTGTTACAGCGGCTGCGCTCGTCGAATTTCGCGGCCGAATTGGCGCCGCTCCTGGCCGAATGGCTCCGCCAGCAGTGGACCGATGCGACGGCAGATCCCGTCCGTTTTAAGCTTGCCCGGCAGGAAACCATGGTTCCGGCGATCAACCGCGTCCTTATGGATCCCACGAACGACCAGCCGTTCGCCGCTGCTTTGCTGCACGCCGCGTTCGAGGCTGTGGAGCCGGGTCTTGACCCGGAATATCGCAAGCAGCTCGCCGTGATCGCCAAACGCGCCTGAAAAGCCCGCACCTGACAAGGAACCTGTGGCAGCAGCGTATTGCAAGCTTGCCGCAGGCTCCGCGACATATTCTTGACACCGGCTCTTGTTCAAAATGCGTTGTTTACGCGGTTTTCAAGCCGATATAGCTTTAAGTCCGCCGAAAAATTTCTTGACTGTCTGCGAGGCATGACAACGGCCCATGCGTGACATCGCCAATCCATACGGCGCGGACCCGCCGCTCGCGCCCTATTCGGGCCCGCGACGCGGCAGGGCGCGGCTGGGCTTAGCCACGCGCGTTTTGATCCTGGTCGCCATTTTTGTCATGGTGGCCGAAATCCTGATCTATGTTCCTTCGCTATCGATCTATCATGACAATTGGCTGCGCAGCCGCCTCAGCGCAGGCTATACTGCGGCACTTGTTCTCGATGCCGCGCCGCAGGGCATGATTCCCGAAGCCTTGTCGCGGCAACTGCTGGAGAGCGTACCTGCCCGAATCATCGTATTGCAAGCGCACGGCACGCGGCGCATTCTTGCCTCCTCGGACATACCGCCGCGCGTCGATGATACCTATGATTTGCGAGACCCAGGGTGGGCGGCCTCCCTAGCGGCCACAGTCGGAACGCTGACGGCACCCAAAGGGCGCGTCCTGACCATTTTCGGGGCCGCGCCTAAGGGAGGCGACGCTGTTGAAATCACCATGGACGAAGCGCCGCTTAAGTTCGCCATGCACAATTATTCCCTGCGGCTTCTCAATCTTTCCCTCATCGTTTCGGCGATTGTCGCGGCCTTCGCGGTTGTTGCCATCCATCTCATGGTGCTAGCGCCTGTCCGGCGGCTGACGACGAGCATCGTGGATTTCGGCGCCGATCCGGAGGATGCCTCGCGCATCATCTCGCCGTCCGGCTCAAATCATGAGATCGGTCAGGCGGAAGAGGCTTTGGCCATCATGCAAGACGCGCTCGCGCGCGAATTGCACCAGAAGAAACATCTGGCGGCTCTCGGCCTCGCTGTCGCCAAGATCAATCATGACCTGCGCAACATGCTCGCCTCGGCGCAGCTCTTGTCCGACCGCTTGGCCAATGTCACCGACCCCTTGGCCCAACGCGTCGCACCGAAACTCGTCGCGACGCTCGACCGCGCGATCCGCTTCTGTCAGGCGACATTGACTTATGGCCGCGCCGCCGACGATCCGCCCAATCCAACCCCTCTCATCCTGCGCAATCTTGTCAACGAAGTGGTCGAGTCACTGCCAATCGACGGCGTAAAACGCGTCGAAATCGTCAATGACGTCGATGATGGCTTCGAGGTCACGGCGGATGGCGAACAATTGTTTCGCATTCTGATGAATCTCACCCGCAATAGCGTGGAGGCGCTTTATAGCGCCGGACCCTGCCCCGGCCGGCCGGCACGTGTCTCGATCAGCGCCTATCTCGATCTCGATTCGGATTGCACCGTCATCGAGGTCGCCGACACGGGGCCAGGCATTCCGGACAACGCCCGGCCGAAGCTTTTCGCCGCCTTCATGAATTCGACGCGGCCTGGCGGTTCAGGGCTCGGCCTCGCCATCGCCGCCGATCTCGTTCGCAGCCACAAAGGCACAATTACGCTCCTCCCCCAGGCCGAAAATACGGGCGCGACATTCCGCATCACCTTGCCAAGGGGTCCGCTCTTCACTGCTGCGGCGAAGACAGTGCGAGCTTAACACGCATTCCGGGCGTTTCTCCTCGCAGCCGCCTATTGCAACGGCCCGCGTGAGCCGCTAATGACATCGCACCGATTGATTTTGCACCGGCCGCTCCTTACGAAACTCCCGGAATAGGTTGAAAATCAAGTCGCAGGCGCCCGTAGCTCAGCTGGATAGAGCACTAGACTACGAATCTAGGGGTCAGGAGTTCGAATCTCTTCGGGCGCGCCACGATTTCAATCACTTAGTGACTCCA
>Ga0116230_10000204_pt1 | contig 48094 bp, 41 predicted proteins | sample S1TSphfallax_3_FD_88678 | JGI IMG/M metagenome (GOLD analysis project Ga0116230, IMG submission 88678) | Host-associated microbial communities from peat moss isolated from Minnesota, USA - S1T2_Fd - Sphagnum fallax MG | ecosystem: Host-associated > Plants > Peat moss > Unclassified | place...
CTCGCAGCTTGGCTACATGTTTCTGGCGGCCGGCGTTGGCGCCTATCCGGTCGCGATGTTCCATCTGATCAATCATGCCTTCTTCAAGGCTTTGCTGTTCCTCGCGGCCGGTTCGGTGATCCACGCGATGTCCGACGAGCAGGATGTGCGCCTGATGGGCGGCCTGGCGAGAAAATTGCCGGTCACCTGGCTGGCGATGCTGTTTGGCGCGCTGGCCTTGGCTGGCATACCGCCGTTTTCCGGTTATTATTCGAAGGATGCGATCCTGGCCGCCGCGTTCAACGCGCATACCGCCGCGGGCACCTATGGCTGGCTATGCGGCGTTTTCACCGCCGGCCTGACCGCTTTCTACATCTCCCGGCTGTTCCTGCTGACGTTCCACGGCAAGTGCCGCGCTTCGCAAGACGTGCAGGATCATATCCATGAAAGCCCCTGGGTCATGCTCGGCCCGCTGGTGGTGCTCGGCATTGGCGCGCTGGGCACCGGCATGGCGTTGCGGAATGCGTTTATCGGCGGTGGTTTCGGTGCGTTCTGGGGCAACAGCATCGCGGTGCCCGTGAATGGCGTGATGCAGAGCCTGGACGCCTCGCCAGCCTGGGCCGCCCTGTCGCCGTTGTTTGCCGCGATCATCGGCATTGCCATCGCCGCCACCTTCTACATTCTCTCGCCAAATCTGCCCTCCGCCTTGGCGCAACAATTCGGCGGATTGTATCGGTTCCTGCTGAACAAGTGGTATTTTGACGAAATCTACGACGCGATTTTCGTGAAGCCGACCTTGAAATTGGCGCGTTTCGCCTGGCGCGTCGGCGATGAAAGGGTGATTGACGGTGTGCCCAGCGGCCTCGCCACTTTGACCACGGACGCATCGTCGCAGACAGTCAAGCTGCAGACTGGCTCGATCGCGGTCTACGCGTTCATCATGCTGGCCGGTCTGCTCGGCTTTCTCAGCCTGTTTCTCTGGGTGCGATAAGCCATGAACGCGCTCGGTTTTCCGATCCTCTCGCTGATCACCTTCCTGCCGCTGGCTGGCGTGGTCTTCATCGCGACCTTGCGCGGGGACGAGGCGGCGGTGGCGCGCAACGCGCGGTTCGCCGCGCTCTGGACCAGCCTGATCGTGCTGGCGCTGGGACTTTATCTATGGTCGGCCTTTGATCCGTCGCAAGCCGGCTTCCAGTTCGTCGAAACCGATACCTGGTTCACCGGCGTCAACGTGCAGTATCGCATGGGCGTCGATGGGATCAGCGTGTTTCTCATCATCCTTACCGTGTTCATCACGCCGATCGCGATCATTTCCAGCTGGTCGATCACCAAGCGCGTCCGCGAGTTCATGATCGCGTTCCTGCTGCTGGAGATGATGACGGTGGGCATGTTCGCCGCGCTGGATTTCGTGGTCTTCTACATTTTCTTTGAAGCCGTGCTGATCCCGATGTACCTGATCATCGGCGTGTGGGGCGGCGAGCGGCGGATTTTTGCCGCGGTGAAGTTCTTTCTGTTCACTCTGGCCGGCTCGATGCTCATGCTGGTCGCGATGGTATGGATGTGGAGCCATGCCGGGACCACGGATATTCAGGTTTTGTTGCGCACGCCGATCCCGCCGCAAGCGCAGATGTGGCTGTTCATCGCGTTCCTGGCATCATTCGGGGTGAAAGCGGCGGTCTGGCCGCTGCATACCTGGCTGCCGGACGCCTATGGCGAGGCGCCTTTGCCCGGCACCATCATGCTGGCGGCCGTCCTGTCGAAAATGGGGGCTTATGGATTTTTGCGTTTTGCCGTGCCGATGCTTCCCAACGCGTCCGCGGCGGCCGAGCCGCTGATGTTCGCGCTCGGCGTGGTCGCGGTCATCTATGTCTCGCTCGTGGCGCTCGCGCAGACCGATATGAAGCGGATGATCGCCTATTCCTCGGTCGCGCATATGGGCGTCATCATCATCGGCATTTTCACCTTCACGGTGGAGGGCATAGAGGGCGCGCTGTTTCAGATGCTGTCCCACGGCATCGTCATCGCCGGGCTGTTCATCTGCGCCGGCGTGTTGATCTCGCGTGACGAGACGCTGGTGCTGGCCCGGCTTGGCGGGCTGGCGGCACGCATGCCGGCTTTCGCGGCCCTGCTGATGCTGTTCTCGCTGGCCAATATGGGCATGCCGGGAACCTCCGGCTTTGTCGGCGAGATTTTGGTCATCGTCGGCGCCATGAAGGTGAATTTCTGGGTTTCGCTGCTCGGCGCCGCGGGCATGGTGCTGGGTGCGGCCTATATGCTGGTCTTGCTGCGGGCGGTGCTGTTTGACCGGACGACGCGGCCGGACCTGAACGGTTTGGCCGATCTGCGCCGCGGCGAATACGCCATGCTGGTCCCGCTGGCGGTGATGGTGATGTGGCTTGGCGTGTATCCCGCGAGCTTCACCCATATTTTTGACGCGCCGGTCGCGGCGTTGGTGCAGGCCCATGTCGCCGCCCTGGATCATCCCGTGGCCCTTGCGATGGTGGCAAAATGAACGTCATCTTGCAGACCTTATTGCCGGAATTGCTGCTGGCGCTCGGTGGCATGGTGTTGCTGATTTATGGCGTATTGGCGAAACGCGATCAGTCGGTGGTTTGCACCTGGGCGGCGATCCTGGCGTTCATTCTGGCGGCGGCGCTCTGCATTGTCGCGCCGAACGGAATCATTTTCGGTGGCCTGTTCAAGACCAGCGATTTCAGCCGCTACGCCGATGCGCTGGTGCTTCTGGGTGCGTCCGCGGCGCTTATCCTGTCGCTCGACTACAACGCGCGGGAAGGTATCGCGCGGTTCGAGTTTCCGATCCTGGTGATGTTCGCGGTTCTGGGGATGTTGGTCATGGTGTCGGCCGCCGACATGATGACGCTCTATCTCGGCTTCGAATTGCAGTCGCTGGCGATGTATATCTGCGCCGCGCTGGCGCGCGATTCGCTGCGTTCGACCGAAGCGGGGCTGAAATATTTCGTGCTCGGCGCGCTGGCGTCGGGGTTGCTGATCTACGGCATTTCCTTGGTTTATGGCTTCGCCGGCACGACGAATTTTGCCAGCCTGGCAACCATTCTCACCGGACCGCAAGGGGCGGGTTACGGCACGGTGATCGGCGTCGTGTTCGTGCTGGTCGGCCTGGCCTTCAAAATCTCGGCGGCGCCGTTCCATATGTGGACGCCGGATGTGTATGAAGGCGCGCCGACGCCGGTGACCAGCCTGTTCGGCACGGCACCGAAGGTCGCGGCGATGGCGTTGCTGCTATCCGTCATGTTGGGGCCGTTCGGCCATCTGCTCTCGCAATGGCAATTGCTGATCGAAATTCTCAGCGTCGTCTCCATGCTGCTGGGCGCGCTCGCCGCGATCGGCCAGACCAGCATCAAGCGGCTGATGGCCTATTCCTCGATCGGCCATATGGGCTACGCCTTGATCGGACTGGCGGCGGGGACGCAAGCCGGCGTGCAGGCGACGCTGATTTACCTTGCGATCTATCTGGTGATGTCATTCGGCACCTTCGCTTGCATCATCGCCATGCGACGGCGCGGCCAGGCGGTTGAAACCATCGCCGATCTGGCGGGTCTGTCCGGCCGCGACGGCGGCTTCGCCTTGGCATTGGCGATCCTGATGTTCTCGATGGCCGGTATCCCGCCATTATCCGGCTTCTTCGGCAAGCTTTATGTGTTTGCCGCCGCCATTCAGGCGGGTCTGGTGCCGCTCGCGGTGATCGGCGTGCTGACCAGCGTCATCGGCGCGTTCTATTATCTGCGCGTGATCAAGGTGATGTATTTCGACGCCGGCGATCCCGAATTCGACAAGACGGCCACGGGCGTCCGCTTTGTCATGGCGGTCGGCGCGCTGGCATCCGGCCTGTTCGTGTTTTTGCCCGGACCACTGCTGGCGGCGGCGTCCCAGGCCGCTCGGGCGCTGATGGGGTGACCCAATGGCGCGTCGCGTTGTTCGAGGAACTGGGATCGACCTCGGATTTTTGTGTGGCCAAGGCAAAAGCAGGCGAGGCGGAAGGTCTCGCGGTGATGGCACGCCGGCAGACGGCCGGCCGCGGCAGCCGCGGCCGCGAATGGCAGGCGCCGGAAGGCAATCTGAACCTTTCGGTTCTGCTCCGGCCGGGGGTCCCGGCCGCTGATTCCGGGATGTTCCCGCTCCTCGCGGGCGTTGCCGTTTACGAGGCGCTGAAAACATTTCTGCCGGCGGAGGTTGTCCTTCGCTTGAAATGGCCGAATGACGTTCTGGTCGGCCAGGCCAAGATCGCCGGCATCCTGATCGATGCGTCGCCGGTTGATGGTCAGCTCGATTGGTTGGTGATCGGTATTGGGATCAATCTGCTCGCCGCGCCGGCGATACCCGGCCGGGCGGTTACGTCGTTGAGCGAGCAGGGCGGCCGGGCGGCCTCCCCCCAGGCCGCGGACGCCGTGCTTGGCCAATTGGCGCATTGGCTCGCGATGTTGCAATCCGCCGGTGGCGCCGCGATCCGCGAGGCCTGGCTGCGACGCGCCCATCCGGTCGGCACGACGGTCGCCGTGAACGCCAGCCACGGCAAAATCGACGGTATTTTTGCTGGTCTGTCTTCCCATGGCGCCCTGTTGCTTGCCCGCGATGGAAAAATTGAGCGGATCGATACCGGCGAAATCCTGCTGGCGGAAGCGGGGTAGGGGTCATGCTGCTTGTGATCGATGCCGGCAACACCAACATCGTTTTTGCCGTCCATGATGGCGCGGAATGGCGCGGCACCTGGCGGCTCGCGACGTCGTCACAGCGCACCTCGGACGAATATGGCGTCTGGCTGGAGGCGCTGTTGGGGCGGGCTGGCATCGCCGCCGTGCAGATCGATGCCGCGGTGATCGGCACGGTGGTTCCCGCCGCGCTCTATCATCTCCGGCGGCTTTGCCGTGATTGGTTCGACGTGGAACCGATCGTCGCGCGCGCCGCCCTGGATTGGGGCTTTCCGATCCGCATCGATAACCCAGATGAGGTCGGGGCGGACCGGCTGTTGAACGCGCTGGCCGCGCATAACCATTATGGCGGGCCGTTGATCGTGGTGGATTTCGGCACGGCGACCACGTTTGACGTGGTCGACCGTGACGGCGGCTATCTCGGCGGTGTCATCGCGCCGGGGATCAATCTTTCCATCGAGGCGCTGCACCAGGCCGCGGCGCGCTTGCCGCGGATCGGCATCGGCCGGCCGCAATCGGTGATCGGCCGCTCCACGATCCCCGCGATGCGTTCGGGCATCTACTGGGGCTATGTCGGGCTGATCGAAGGTCTGCTGGCCCGGATTGAAGGCGAATATGGCGAGAAGCTGAAAGCCATCGCGACCGGTGGATTGGCGCCGTTGTTCGCGGAGGGCACGCAGGCGTTGACGACGATCGACCCCGACCTCACTTTGGATGGCCTGCGCCTGCTGTCGCTGCGCAACAAGCCGCCGCCTTTGCCGCGGGATCGCGCACGGTTTATCGATCCCGAGTGATCATTTTGGAGCTGTTCAGCTGATGAAGAAACCTACCGGCAAAACTCCGGATTTCGGCCGGAGCGATGTCCGGATGGGCTTGGTGTTTGTCCCGCTCGGCGGCACCGGCGAGATCGGCATGAATTTCAATCTGTATGGCTGTGACGGCGCCTGGCTGGCGGTGGATTGCGGCATGGGGTTTTCCGGACCGGAAACGCCGGAAGCGGAGTTGTTGCTCCCCGATCCCGCCTTCATCGCCAACCAACGCGAACACCTGCGCGGTCTGGTGATCACGCATGCCCATGAAGACCATATCGGCGGCGTGGCACGGCTGTGGCCGCAATTGCGCTGCCCGATCTATGCGACGCCGTTCGCCGCGGCGATCCTGCGGCGCAAGCTGAACGAAGCCGGCCTGGGCCGCGAGGTCAAACTCCATATCATCAAGCCGGGCGGCAGTTTTGAGATCGCGCCCTTCGCGCTCCGCTACATCGCCATGACCCATTCGACCCCGGAAATGCAGGCGCTGGCGATCACCACCAGCTATGGCACCGTTCTGCACACCGGCGATTGGAAGTTTGATCCCGCCCCCGTTGTCGGCGCGAGTTCCGATGAGGCGGCGTTGCGCGCGCTCGGCGATGCCGGCGTGCTGGCGATGATCTCGGATTCGACCAATGCCATGGTGGAGGGCCATTCCGGATCCGAATCAGAGGTTCGAAAAAGCCTGAAAACCTTGGTCGCCGATCTGCCGGGGCGGATCGCGATCACCTGTTTTGCCAGCAATGTCGCGCGGGTTGCGAGCGTGATCGCGGCGGGCGAGGCCGCCGGCCGCCACGTGGCGCTGGTGGGCCGCAGCCTCGGCAATTACGTCGCGGCGGCGCAGGAAGCGGGCTATCTGCGGGACGTGCCGGATTTCGTGCCGGATGAAGATATCGGCTCGATTCCGGATGAGAACCTGCTGATGCTGGTGACCGGCAGCCAGGGCGAGCCGCGCTCGGCCATGGCCCGGATTGCGGCCGATACCCATCGCTACGCCGTGCTGGGGGAAGGCGACACGGCGATTTTCTCCTCGCGCATGATCCCCGGCAACGAGCGGGCGATCACCGCGGTGCAGGATGCGCTGGTTCGCCGCGGCGTGGACGTGATCACCGATGATGATGAATTCACCCATGTCTCGGGCCATCCCGCCCGCGACGAGCTGCGAAAATTATACAAGCTGGTTCGGCCGAAATATCTGGTGCCGACCCACGGCGAATGGCGCCATCTTTCCGAACAGGCCGCCTTGGCGGAGGATGAAGGCATCGCATCGATCCTGCTGGAAAACGGCGATGTCCTGCAACTCGCGCCCGGACAGCCGGCGGTGGTTGACAGCGTGCATACCGGCCGTCTCGCGGTTGACGGTGACCGCGTGGTGCCGCTGAAGGGGGGCATCATGACGGCGCGCAAGCGCATGCTGTTCAATGGCGTGGTGGTCGGCAGCGCGGTGATCGATGCGGCTGGCAAGCTGCGCGGCGCGGTCAAGGTTTCGGCGCCCGGTCTGCTGGAGGAAGACGACGTGCTGCTGCGCCAGGAGGTCGAGGCGGAGTTCATGGAACTGCTGACCGAGCTTCCGGCCAGTTTGCGGATTCAGGATACCGCGTTCAAGGACGCGGCCAGGGCCGCGCTGCGACGCATTATGGGAAAACGCTTCGGAAAGCGGCCGATTGTCGAGGCTCACATGCTGAGAATATAGCCGCGCCCATAACTTATTCAGAAATTTGCCTATAAAATGATCTTATGAACATGTTGAGGTCAACTTATGTCTAACCGCACAATAAATGTGCTAATTGGAGCGGATTTTTTGTGGACGCGCTTGTCCGGCCGTAGCATATTCAAGTCTAGGATGAGGTTTGGTTCTTCATCCTGCCGTGTGACTGGCGTTTCCTCCCTGAACTTGGCCCGCCGCCCTCTGGGCTGGCGGGCTTCTTTCTGAATGGCCAGACGATATGGCCGCTAAACCGGAAATCACTGATCTGACGTGTTGCCGCGGCCTGCTCGCGCTGTGGGTGTTCGCCTATCACGTCGACCTGCATGCCCAGTTCGCGCTGGGGCCGTTCGCCGGCTTGCTGCATCGTGGCTATCTGGGCGTGGACGGGTTCTTCATTCTCTCCGGCATCATCCTGGCGCGGGTTCATCCGGAATTGTCCCGGTCGATGTCGACATCCGTCCGGTTCTGGGCGCGCCGCCTGGCGCGCATCTATCCGGTGCATTTCGCCACCATCGTTCTGCTGGGGCTGCTGGTGCTGGGCGGTGCCGCGATGGGTATGACGCCGAGCGATCCGAGCCGGTTCAGCCCGGTGTCTCTGATTGAAAATCTGCTGTTGATCCAGGGCTGGGGGTTTGGGAATAGCTGGTCCTGGAACTACCCCTCCTGGTCGCTCAGCTCCGAATGGGCCGGCTATCTGCTGTTTCCTGTCCTCTGGTTCTGCCTCGGCCGATGGCAGTCCATCGTGGTCGGTCAGGTCGCGATCATAGCATTCCCGATCCTTGGGCTGATCGCGTTCTTGTCCGGTCATGGCCTCAATGTGTCTTCAGCCGATGCGCTGCCGCGTTTTTTCGTGGAGTTCATCTGGGGTATCTGCGCGGCGCGGATGGTGCCAATCTTCGCCGACAATCTGCCAAGTGCGTCTTTGGCGCTGGCCGGTTTCGTGATGGTGCTGATCGGCGCGCTGCTGGGTTTTGATACGTTCGTTGCCGCCGGCCTGTGGTTCGCTTTGAGTTCCCTGACCATGCACGCCGATGCGGAGCGGCAGCCGCTGTTCCGCCACATGCCCTTGTTGCGAATTTTTGGACTGCTCTCGTATAGCTTTTACATGAGTTTCGCGACGATCGAATTGATCCTTGCACAAATTTTCCGGCATGAGACCTGGGATCCGGCGGCGAACAAGCTGATCTATACGCTCGCGATGTTCCTGCTGACGCTGATGCTCTCCATCGTCCTGTTCATCGCGGTGGAGCGTCCGTGCCGGCGCACCGTTGACCGTTGGCTGTCCGATCCCGAGCCTCTAGCCGCGACCCGTTTGCGCATGTAATCAGCCCTCTCTGGTAGCAGGTGTCCGATGCGGCTTTCACATAGTTTGATACCAACCCTGAAGGAGATTCCGGCCGAGGCGCAGATCGCCTCGCACCGGCTGATGCTGCGCGCCGGCCTGGTCCGGCAGATGGCCTCCGGCATTTATGCCTGGCTGCCGGCGGGGCTGCGCGTGCTCGGCAAAATCGAACAGATCGTCCGCGAGGAGCAGGATGCCTGCGGCGCGCAGGAAATGCTGATGCCGACGATCCAGAGCGCTGATTTATGGCGCGAGAGCGGCCGCTACGACGCGTATGGCAAGGAGATGCTGCGGATCACCGACCGGCATGAGCGCGATCTGCTTTATGGTCCGACCAACGAGGAAATGATCACCGCGATCATGCGGGACGCGACCAAGAGCTACCGCGACCTGCCGCAGATTCTTTATCACATCCAATGGAAGTTCCGTGACGAGGTGCGGCCGCGCTTTGGCGTGCTGCGTGGCCGCGAGTTTCTGATGAAGGATGCGTATAGTTTTGACCTTGATTATGACGGTGCGTTTCTGAGCTACAAGAAAATGATGCTGGCTTATATGCGCACGTTTCAGCGGCTTGGCGTGAGCGCGATTCCGATGCGCGCGGATACCGGCCAGATTGGCGGCGATCTTTCGCATGAGTTCCACATTCTGGCGCCGACCGGCGAAAGCGGCGTGTTCTATGATGCCGCGTTCGAATCAGGAGATGCCGCCGGCATCGGCTATGACAAGGAGGCGCTGGATCTGTTCTATCAGACGAACACGACGAAATATGCGGCGACCGACGAAAAGCACGATCTGGAAGCCTGGAATGCGGTCCCGCGGGATCGCCGTCGCGAGGGCCGTGGCATCGAAGTCGGCCAGATCTTCTACTTCGGCAAGAAATATTCCCAGGCCATGAATTTTGCCGTGATCGGCGCGGATGGCGCGAAGATTTTCCCGGAAATGGGCAGCTACGGGATCGGCGTTTCTCGTTTGGTCGGCGCCATCATCGAGGCCAGGCATGACGATACGGGCATCATCTGGCCGGATTCGATTGCGCCATTCCGCGCCGCGATCCTGAACCTGCGGCAAGGCGATAAAGCGACCGACGCGATCTGCGAGACGCTGCACGCCGCGCTCGGCGCGGACTGCCTGTACGATGACCGGGAAGAACGCGCCGGCGCCAAATTCGCGGAAGCCGATTTGATGGGCCATCCCTGGCAGATCATCGTCGGCCCGCGCGGCGCCGCGAATGGGCAGGTTGAATTGAAGCGCCGCGCCACCGGCGAACGCACGGAATTGTCCACGGAAGACGCGCTGGCGAAAGTCCTCGCCTGATGTTCGACGCCTTTGAGCGTAAGGTGGCGGCGCGGTATCTGCGCGCCCGCCGCGGCGAGCGGTTTGTCTCCGTCATCGCGATTTTCTCTCTGATCGGCATCGCCCTGGGCGTGGCGACGCTGATCATCGTGATGAGCGTGATGAACGGGTTCCGCCAGGAGCTGATTACGCAAATCCTTGGCCTGAATGGGGACATCAGCGTCTACGGCGCCGGCGCGCCCTTGACCAATTATGACGATATCGCCGGCAAAATCGGCAAAATCCAGGGCGTGACCGCGGCCTTCCCGATCGTGCAGGGCGAGGTGCTGATGTCCGGCCCGCAAGGGGGGGCGACCGGCGGCATCGCCCGGGGGATTACGCCGCAAGGCCTTGCGGATTTGCCGACGGTCGCCAACCATGTCGTCGCCGGCAATCTGAATGACCTGACCGGCGGCGGCGTGATCGCCATCGGCGGCAGCCTCGCCAGCCAGTTCGGCTTGTCTGTTGGTTCCAACATCACGCTGATCCTGCCGCAAGGCAAAGCCACGATCATCGGCACCATCCCCAGCATCGAGAGTTTCAGGGTTGTCGCGATCTTCCAGACCGGTATGCAGCAATATGACTCGAGTTTTGTGTTCTTGCCGCTTGCCGCCGCGCAGACGCTGTTCCAGCAACCCAATGCGGCGACGCAGATTCAGGTCTACGTGACCGATCCGGACAATGACGAAGCCATCAAGCAAAACATCCGCGCCACGCTCCCCGACACGCCGGTGAACATCCAGGACTGGCGGCAGAACAATGACAGTTTCCTCGCCGCCGTCACGGTGGAAGGCAATGTCATGTTTCTGATCCTCACGCTGATCATCCTGGTCGCCGCGTTCAACGTGATTTCCTCGCTGATCATGATGGTGAAGGACAAGGCGCGTGACATCGCGATCCTGCGCACGATGGGCGCCAGCTCCGGCGCGATATTGCGGATTTTCCTGATGTGTGGCGCCTCGGTCGGCGTGCTCGGCACGCTGATCGGTTTCGTCCTTGGCACTGTCTTCTGCGCCTATATCGAGCAGATCCGGCAATTCGTGCAAAAACTCACCGGCACGCCGTTGTTCGATCCCACGGTTTATTATCTGGAACAATTGCCGGCGAAACTGGACTGGCATCAGGTCGGGGACGTGATTTTGATGTCCTTCGCGCTGTCGCTGCTGGCGACGATCTATCCGAGCTGGCGGGCCGCGCGCATCGACCCGATCGAGGCGCTGCGGCGTGAGTGAAATTCTGCGGCTTGACGCGCTGATTCGGACCTACAAGACCGATAGCGAGTCGCTGAATGTCCTGACCGGCGCGAGCCTTTCGCTGAGTCGCGGGGAAATCGTGGCGCTGGTCGCGCCGTCCGGTTCCGGCAAATCCACCTTGCTGCATCTCGCGGGCTTGCTGGAGAAGCCGGATGGCGGGGCGGTCATCATCAACGGTGTTGACGCCGGCAAGCTGCCGGATCAGCAGCGCACGGACATCCGGCTGCGCACCATCGGCATCGTCTACCAGTTCCATCATCTGCTCGCGGAATTCACCGCCGCGGAGAATATTTCCCTGCCGCAAATGATCGCCGGTAGATCCGCCGCGGCAGCCGAGGCCCGCGCGCACGATCTGCTGGGCAAACTTGGCCTCGCCGCGCGGGCGAATCATTTGCCGGGCAAATTATCCGGCGGCGAGCAGCAGCGAGTCGCCATTGCCCGCGCGCTGGCGAACCGGCCGGCGCTGCTGTTGGCGGATGAACCGACCGGCAATCTGGATGTCGCGACCGCCAACATCGTGTTTGATGAGCTTTTGCGCCTGGTCCGGGCCGAAAACGTCGCCGCGCTGATCGCCACGCACAACCCGGAGCTCGCCGCCCGCATGGACCGGCAACTGACCCTGCGCGACGGCAAGCTGTTGTAGAGCGCTCTAAGTGAGCGACCGGCAACGCTCCAGAGCGGCGATCAGCGCCGCGCGCACGCCTGGCTCCAACGCGGAGTGCCCCGCATCCGGCACCAGGGTCAGCCGCGCCATCGGCCAGGCCGCGGCCAGTTCGAACGCGGATTGCGCCGGACAGATCATGTCGTAACGGCCTTGCACGATTTCGCCGGGAATTTGCCGGAGGGCGGCCATGTGCTGCAACAGCCCGCCGGGCGGCAGAAACAGATCGTTCGCAAAATAATGCGCCTCGATCCGCGCCAGGCCGATCGCGGTGCGGTCCTGCGCGAAGGCGGATACGGATTCGAAGCTCGGCAGCAAGGTCGAGCAGGACCCTTCATAGATGCTCCAGTTGCGCGCCGCCGGGGCGTGGATTTGCGGGTCCGGATGGATCAGCCGCTTCAGGTAATTGCCGAGCAGATCGCCGCGCTCGTCTTCGGGCAAGAACTGGCTGAAAGCGGCATGGGCATCCGGAAACACCCGCGCCAGCCCGTACAGGAACCAGTCCACCTCGGCCGCGCGCCCCAGGAAAATGCCGCGCAGCACCGCGCCGATCACCGCCTGCGGATGCGCCTGCGCGTAGGCGAGAGCCAAAGTCGATCCCCATGACCCGCCGAACAGCAGCAGCCGTTCCACCCCCAGAAATTTCCGCAGCGCCTCGATATCATTCACCAGATGCGGGGTGGTATTGGCGACCAGGCTGCCGAGCGGCTTGGAGCGGCCCGCGCCGCGCTGATCGAAAATGATCACGCGCCAGATGTCCGGATCAAAGAACCGCCGATGCACCGCGCCGGCGCCGGCGCCCGGTCCGCCATGCAGAAACAGCACCGGCTTGCCGCGCGGATTTCCCACTTGCTCCCAGTACATCACATGGCCATCGGAGAGCGGCAGATACCCCGTTTCGAACGGTCCGATTTCCGGAAACAGATCGCCGCGCGGCATGATCGGCTATACCGCCGCGCGCAAGGTGGAGACCACGCGCGCGACCTGTGCATCGGTGAGATCAGGGTGGATCGGCAGCGCCAGGATGCGCGCGCCCAGCGCCTCGGCAACCGGGAGGACCGCGCCGTCATGGCATCCGGCATAGGCCGGCTGGCGGTGCAATGGCCGTGGATAATAGATCGCGCTCGCGATCCCCGCCGCCTTCAAGGCGGCTTGCGCGGCATCCCGCGCCGACTCATGCGGCAGCAGCACGGCATACACGGCCCAGACGCCGCGGCTGTCCGGCACGCGCTGGGGCGTTTCCACCACATCCGGCAGCGCCTCGTCATAGATCGCCGCGATCTGTTCGCGCCGCGCGATTTCCGTGTCGAACACGTCCAGCTTCGCGAGCAGCACCGCCGCCTGCAACGTGTCCAGCCGGCCGTTCATGCCGATCCGCAGCACTTCGTAACGGGCAGCACCTTCGCCGTGGCTGCGCAGCGACCGGTACAATGCCGCGCGTTCCGCGGATTCGGTGAACAGGGCCCCGCCATCGCCATAGGCGCCTAGCGGCTTGGAGGGGAAAAAACTGGTCGCGGTGGCATCCGCCGCCTTGCCCAGCCTTTGCCCATGCAATGCCGCGCCGAAGCTCTGCGCGCAGTCATCGAGCGTGAACAGATTTTCGCGCGCCGCGATGACGTTCAGGGCCGGCCAATCCGCCGGCTGGCCGAACAGATCCACACCGATGATCGCCCGTGGTTTCAGCGTCCCGGCCTTCTTAATTCCGGCCAGCCGGGCCTCCAGGCTCGCCGGGTCGATCTGAAACGTCCGCGGGTCAACATCCACAAAAACCGGCGTGGCGCCCAGCAACAGCGGCACTTCCGCGGTCGCCGTATAGGTGAATGCCGGCAAGAACACCGCGTCACCGCGGCCGATGCCCTCCGCCATCATCGCGATCTGCAAGGCGTCGGTTCCGGAACTGACCGTCACGCAGTGCCGCGCGCCGCAATACGCGGCCAGCCGTCCTTCCAGCTCCGCCACTTCCGGCCCCAGCACGAACTGGCCATGCGCGAGCACGGCGTCCAGCCGCGCCCGCAATGCCGGTCCGAGACGCGATTGTTGCGCTTTCAGGTCCAGAAACGGGATGGGCGCGAAGGTTTCAGCGTTCATGCCACATATTTACCCTGCCGCGACGGAAACCGCGAGGCCGGGCCGGTCATTTTGATCGCCGAATTCCGGCACCATGCGGCGCAGCAGCGCCAGGGCCGCCGGACCGTCTCCCGAGGCCGCCAACTTTTCCAGCTCCGCCACCGCCGCCGCCACCAGCCGCACATCCGCGGTGCGGGGTGTTGCCATCAGCAGCCCCGGAAACGCCATCGGCGCCGGCTGCTCGCTGCCATGGAATAATTCCTCGAACAGTTTTTCGCCGGGGCGCAGGCCGGTGAAGCGGATGCCGATATCAATGTCTGGGCGCAGCCCCGCCAGCCGGATCATCTGCCGCGCCAGATCGACGATTTTCACCGGCTCGCCCATGTCCAGCACGAAAATCCCGCCGTCCGGGATGGATGCTTCGCCGCTGCCGACCACCGAGGCCTGTAGCACCAGCCCCACGGCTTCCCGCACGGTCATGAAATAGCGCTGCATGTCCGGATGGGTCACGGTCAGCGGCCCGCCTTGCGCCAGCTGCCGGCGGAACAGCGGGACGACCGAGCCGGTGGAGCCCAGCACGTTGCCGAACCTCACCGTGACGCAGCGCATGGTGCCGCGCGAGCGCCGGGCCGCGACGTCCAGGCCCTGGGCGTACATTTCCGCGAAACGTTTGGACGCCCCCATGACCGAGCTCGGATTTACCGCCTTGTCGGTGGAAATCAGCACCATCAGCGCGGCGCCGCTGGCGCGTGCCGCATCCGCGACCGCGCAGGTGCCCAGCACATTGGTGCGCAGGCCCTCGATCGGGTTGTCTTCCACGATCGGCACGTGTTTGAGCGCGGCGGCGTGGAACACCAGCTCCGGCCGGAACGCGGCGCAAACCGCCTGCATGCGCGCGCGGTCCCGCACATCGCCGATCACGGCGCGGCGCGGCACCGTCGGGTGGCTCTCGCTCAGCTCAAGATCGATCTGCCAGAGGGCGAACTCGCCATTATCCAGCAGCATGAGCTCCGCCGGCCCCAGTTCCGCGACCTGCCGCGTCAGCTCGGCGCCGATGCTGCCGCCCGCGCCGGTTACCAGCACGCGCCGTCCCTGAATCAGCCGTGCCATGCCGTCCCGATCCAGCGTGACCTGCCGGCGGTTCAGCAGGTCCTCGATGGCAATCGGCTGCAATTCGATTTTTTGCTCGGCGGGCGCCAAAGCGGTCAGACTGGGTGCCCGCAGCACCCGCACGGCGAATTTATCGGCCGCGGCCAGCAGGCTCGCGAGCGCGGCGCCGGTCAGTTCGGGTGCCGTGATGATCATCAGATCGGGCGTTCGATCGGCCGCCTGCAAGCGGGCCAGCAGAGGCTCCGCCTGTTCGACCGCGCCGAGAAAATCAAGGCCATGGATCCGCCTGCCGATATGGCGGGGGGAGAGCGCGATCAGCCCGGTGACGCGGTAGGGGGCCGCGGCAAACCGCGCCAGCGCGCCGAGGAACAGCTCCGCGGTCTCACCAGTTCCGACCAGAATGGCGGTCGTGGCGCCACCTTCGCCCTTCGGCTTCGCCGGCTGCCGGGCGAGCCGGTACAGCAGCCGCGGCACCGTCAGACAAACCAGCAGGGCCAGAGCCAAAACGACCGGGAAACTATCGGACGGCATCGGCAGACCCGCGCCGATCAGCAGCAGCGTCAGCATCAGCGCGACCACCACCGCCGCGCCGCCGATCATCGCCAGGTCGCGCAGCGAGATGAAGCGCCAATGCAGCCGCGACAAACCGAACGGCACGCCGATCAGCCAGACCGCGCCGGCGCCCGCCAGCGGCAAGGCCGAAGGCCGCGGCCAAGGCGAGGCGGGATCGGCCAGCCAGAAGGACGCCGCGACCGCGAACGCGGCCAGCGCGCCATCCAGCGCGACATTCACCGCCAGCCGGGCAAGGAACCCGGATTTGGAAATTCGGTCCATCAGGAGAGCCTAAACGGTTTCCCTTAGCCGAGCCAGAACGTGCCTTCGACCTCCACGGCGGCGTCCAAAGGCAGCGAAGCGACGCCGATGGTCGAGCGCGCATGACGCCCGATCTCACCGAAACACGCCATCGCCAGATCGGACGCGCCGTTCATCACCACCGCATGTTGCGTAAAATCCGGGCTCGCGGCGATGAAGCCGCCCAGCCGGACCACCCGGGTGATCCGCGCCAGACCGCCCGGAATGCCGGATTCCAGCTGCGCCAGCACGTTGATCAGGCATAGGCGGGCGGCGTGCTGCCCCTCATCGATCGCGACACCGGCCCCCAATTTGCCGGTCACGGCGACCTTGCCGTCAATCAGCGGCAATTGCCCGCTGACGATGACCAGATCGCCGGCGATGGTCAGCGGTACATAAGTGGCGACCGGCGCGGCCGGCTTGGGCAGGGTAATGCCGAGCTCCGCAAGCCGCGCCAGAACATCCATCAGCCGCTCACCAGTTTCAACGCGCGGCGACGCTCACGCGGGGCTGGCGCCGGCAGGTCCAGGGGCAGCAGCGGTGCCCTGTCGGCGACGCCGTCACCCACCGTATCGCCATCCTCCGGCAAGGCCGGCGCCAGATTGGTGCGGCCGAGATAATTCAAAGCGAGATTGCGAAACACATAATCGATCATCGAGGTCGCCTGCAAAACCGCCGGATCGCCTTCGACCGCGCCGGCGGGGCCGAACCGGGTGAAGGTGAACGCCTCCACATAGTCTTCCAGATTGACCCCATGCTGCAAGCCCAGACTGACGGCGATCGCGAACGCGTCCATCAGGCCGCGAAAGGCCGGCCCCTCTTTGTGCAAAGCGATGAAAATCTCGCCCAGCCGCCCATCGGCGTATTCGCCGGTCGAGAGGAATAATTTATGGCCGCCCACGCTGGCCTTCTGGGTGTAGCCAACGCGCCGGGCCGGCAGCATGTCGCGCTTGGCGCCGGCGCGGGCCGGTTGCGCGCGCTGGGGCCTGGCCGGCATCGCATGGACATGGGGCGCGATGGCCTCGTGCATCGCCAGCTCGGCGGCGGGCCGGGGCGGGGTAAGCAGCTCCGTGCCGCTTAGTACCGCCGCCAGCGCCGTCTCGGCCGTTAGGCCCAGCGTGGCCAGGCGCGCCTGCGCCCAGAGCCGCAACTGGCCACCCTCGGTCACCGCGGAGATGGCGGGGCGAAAGCTGACGGCTTCGGCGCCCAGCAGCGCCTCCACCATCGCATCACCGGCAAAATCGGTCAGACATTCGTGCCGCCGCGTGCCGCAAGCCACGGCCTGCTGCCTTGCCGCCGCCGCGGCGCCCGCCAACCCTGGCAGCGCGCAATCCCGCGGCAGGTCGCTGACATAATTCATGGCGTAGCCTGGCGCGGTGCCGCGCGCGAGCAGCTGGGCGGAGGCCAGATCCGCCTGGGCGGTCATGAAAGCGCCGAGCATACTGCCCAGGCCGCGCGCCGGCGCGGAATCGTAATCCAGGCCGAGCCGCACGATCAGCCCGTGCAGATCGGTCAGCCCGATCGCCAGCCGATGCGCGCCGGGGGCGGCCAAGGTCAAGGCGGTGACCGCCAGCTGCACGGCCTTGCCGAAACCGGCAACGTCAAAACCGCCGTCATCGGACAGGAATTGGCAGACATTGAAGACGAAACCCGGTGCCTCCGTCCCGGTGCCGCGCCATAGCCGCGCGGTTGGCGCGCCTTGCCGCGCCGCCAGCCGTTCATGCAGCTCGCGGCCCATGGAGTCGGACATATTGAGGGATTTCGCCTCGGCGGCGATGGGCTCGATCCAAGCGCTCGCGGCCGTGGTCAGGTCGATGCTGCTCTGGCCCGGCAGCAGCCCGGCGAGCGCATCCGCCGCATCCTGCCCCCAAGCCACCGGCAGCCGCACGGAAATTTCCGCGCCGTCCGGATCAGCCCGCCCGCCGCGTACCGACTGCCTGATCCCGTGCCAGCTCTGATCCGCGCGTGCTTGTCCCATGCCGCTACCCTAGGACGACAAGCACGGGACGAAAAGTGTATTTTGTGGCGAATCGCGCGCGTGACCACAAAATCCTGTGGATGATCCGCGTGCATCGCGGTATTGGACCGCGCCCCAAGCATCACCTATATCGACGCCATGAGCATATCCGCAGCGAATGGAAAAGTGACCTTCGGCCAGCTCGGCGGCCTGCGCGGCCTGTTCCGCAATCCTGGCCTGGTGCTGATGACTTTGCGGCGCGGCGGGCATGTCGGCACCGACGCGCTCGGCAACCAGTTCTACCAGCAGCGCCTCGCCGCGACCGGCCGCAAGGCGCGGCGTTGGGTGGTCTATGCCGGCCGTCCCGATCCGTCCGCGATTGGTCCGGAATGGCACGCCTGGCTGCACTATGTCACCGACGCGCCGTTGCCCGATACCGGCCAGCGCCCGTGGCAATTGCCGCATCAGCCCAATCTGACAGGCACGGCGGAGAGCTATCGGCCGTCCGGCCATGACTATGAGGGCGGCGTGCGCGCCCGCAATTCGAGCGATTACGAATCCTGGACCCCGGACAACTGACCATGGCGAGAAAACTACCCGAACTTTTCACCGGCTTCGCCGTGATCGTCATCGCCATCCTGTTTCTGGTCTACGCGCTGGGCCGCGCGGATATGGTCAGCGGTGGCGGCTATCCCTTGAGCGCGCAATTTTCCAGCATTGGCGGCCTGACCGTCGGTTCGGATGTGAAGATCGGCGGCGTGGTGGTCGGCCATGTCACCAGCGAGCAGCTGGACCCGCAGACCTACGCCGCCGTGGTCAAGCTGCAGATCGACAACGACATCAAGATCCCAACCGATACCAGTGCCGCGATCAGCTCGGACGGGCTGCTCGGCGGCAATTACGTGTCACTGTCACCAGGCGGGGACACCACCAACCTCGCCCCCGGACAATCCTTTCAGGTCACGCAGTCGGCGATCAATATCGAGGATTTGCTGGGCAAATTCATTTTCAGCATGGGCGACATGAGCACCAAGCCGAGCCAGGGCGGCGGGACCGCGGCATCCGGCGGCGCCGGCGCGGCGGCCAATCCGGCCGCCTTGCCCAATCCCAGCGCGGGAACGAGCCTGAACAAGTAATGCGGCGGGTCATTCCATGCGTTGCCGTGACCGGCCTTGCCGTGTTGCTGGCTTTGCCGGGAGCGGCGCAGCCGGTTAACAGCATTGCCGTGCCGCCCGCGCCGCCGCTTGTCGCGTCGCCGCCCACGTCCTTGCCGCCGCCCCCGCCGGCCAGCGCCAATCCGGCGCCCGGCCTGGTGCAGACGCCGTTGCCGCCGGCCAATCAGGATAGCGGTGCGGCGGCCTCCGCCACGGCCGCGCCGGATGACGCGTTGCCGCCGCAACTCGATAGCAGCTGGCTGCCCGGCAAGACCGCTGCCATCGGCGTGCTCAACAAGGTTGACGGCAGCATTTCCAATATCAATGTCCCGGTGGGCGGCCAGACCACGATCGGCGATCTCAGCGTCAACGTGCTGGCCTGTGTCCTGCGGCCGCCCGATCAGATCCCGGACGCCGCCATTTTCATTTCCGCCGCCAGTACCGCGGCGGGCACGGACGGCCCGATCTATCGCGGCTGGATGGTGCGTTCCACGCCCGGCGCTGCGGTGGTGGGTGACGCCAGCGAGACATTCCGGGTGATCGGCTGCTCATAGAGCGATTCACGGTTTCGGCCGCTCAGGGTGAGCGACCTCAACCGATCGCGGGCCAAACCTACACCGCCCGCTTCAACCTATGCGGGCGGGCAGAGGCAGTATCCGGTATACGGTCGAATGTCGACAGAGGCGGTTCGCGGCGCCGAGGTTGCCCTTACGGTTAGTGCCAAAAATGCAACAGGCGCAAAATGTTGCTAATTCCCTTCTATTTAGACCTGTAAGTTTGACATCAGGATATGTAACTAGATTCGGTAGTTTACCAATATTCGGAGATCGCCATGAAGTTGCGCTTAGCACTTGCCGCCGCCACCTGCCTGGTCCTGCCCATTGCAGCGCACGCCCAGCCGGTGACCGGCCCCTATGTCAGCCTGGAAGGTGGCACGAGCATCCTGAACCCGGTGAATGTGGATGATAATGCCACGGGCGTATCGGGCAAGTTCTTGTTCAAGAACTCTTATGCCGGGATCGGCGCGGTTGGCTACGGCTTCGGCGATGGGGTCCGCGTTGAAATCAGCGGCGACTATCTGCGCAACTATGCGTCCAAGGGTGACAGCGAATTCGGCCAGAGCCGCGTTTTTGGCGGCCATAACACCTACGGCCCGATGTTGAACGTGCTGTACGATATCCCGGTCGGCCTGCCGATCTACCCATACATTGGCGCGGGCGCGGGGTACCAGTATGTCAAGCTGGACTCGTATTTGAAGCTCACGCCCGAGGCCTATGCCGGCACGAAGGGCAGCTTTGCGTATGACATCATCGCCGGTTTGGCGTACCCGCTGCCGGCGGTTCCGGGCCTGTCTCTGACGCTCGAATATCGGTTCATGCAGCTGACCGAGAGTGTGAAGTTCGGGGAGAGCGTGCTTGGCGGTATCCCGCCCGGCGCGGATGCCGGTGTCGAATCGAAATTCGGCCAGGAATCCAGCCACACCTTCCTCGCCGGCCTGCGTTATCAGCTGTTCCAGCCGCCGGCGCCGCCGCCGCCGGTTGTCCAAGCCCCGCCGCCGCCGGCCGCTCCGGCCCCAGCTCCGGCGCGCACCTATCTGGTGTTCTTCGACTGGGATAAGTCGACCCTCACCCCGCGGGCGACCGAGATCATCGCGGAAGCGGCGTCGGATAGCCATACCTCGCAGGTCACGACCATCGACGTGTCCGGCTACACCGATACCTCGGGTACCCCGGTGTACAACCAGGGCCTGTCCGAGCGCCGCGCGCAGGCGGTGGCCGCCCAGCTGGTCACGGATGGCGTGCCGATGTCCGAGATCGTCACCCACGCTTACGGTGAAACGCATCTGCTGGTGCCGACCGGCCCGGGCGTGCGTGAGCCGCAGAACCGGCGCGTGGAAATCGTTCTCCAATAATTCCGAAACGGTATCAAAAAGAAAACCCCGGCGGTCTTCCGCCGGGGTTTTTTGTTGCCATAACGAAAACTGGGATGGTTACAACATGAAGTTTAGTTAAGGCGTCATTGAACCGCAATGTCTTGTTGTATTTTTGATACAGCCTTCGTCAAACCCGTTTGCCCCCCTCAATTTACCGACTCCATAATGCTAAATAGCCCCCAGGTCTTTTCAAAAGCCTGAACGCCCGGCCATAACAAGGAGTTACAACCATGAAGTTTCGGATCGCGCTGCTCGCGGCGACCGTCTTTGCCGCCCCATTTGCTTTGCCCCATGCCGCGAAGGCCCAGCCGGTCACCGGCCTCTACGTCGCCGGCGGGATCGGCTATAATCTGCAAGAGAGCCAGAAGGCCAAAGACATTTACGCGGGCGGAGAGGGCGTGCGTTACGACGCGCGGCTGACCACCCATAACGGCTATACCGGCGAAGGCAGCATCGGCTACGGCCTGGGCAACGGCTTCCGTTTCGAAATCGAAGGCGATTATTTTGAGAATCGTTTCGATAAGGCGAAACTTGCTGGTGACGCCTTCCCCGCCGGAGGCCGCAACCGTCAGTTTGGCGCCTTTGCGAACGCGCTTTATGACTTCGACGTCGGGGTGCCTTATCTTTATCCGTATGTCGGCGGCGGCGTCGGCTACCAGGAATCCTATTTCGACAATCTCGATTTCGCGGGCGCGAGTTTCACAAAGGAACGTGGATCGCTCGCGTATCAGGGCATCGCCGGCATCTCGTTCCCGATCCCCGGCGCTCCTGGGCTGTCCGCCACGGCCGAGTACCGGTTCACGGCGCTGGCCAACTCGCGCAAGTTCGATGGGTCGATTGACGGCCTGCCGCTTACGGCCAAGGTCGAACACGAATACAACAATTCGGTTCAGGTCGGCCTGCGCTATGCCTTCGGTGTTGCCGCCCCCATGGCTCCGCAGCCCGCCCCGACTCCCGCGCCGGTCGCTTCCCCCGCGCCGACGCCAGCCCGGACCTACCTGGTGTTCTTTGACTGGGACAAGTCCAGCCTGACACCGCGCGCCACGGAAATCATCGCGGAAGCCGCGTCGGACAGCCATACCGCGCAGACCACGACGATCGACGTCTCCGGCTATACCGACACCTCCGGTACGCCGACCTACAACCAGGGCCTGTCCGAGCGGCGCGCCCAGGCTGTCGCGGCGCAGCTGGTGTCGGACGGAGTGCCGATGTCGGAGATCGAAACCCACGCCTATGGCGAGACGCATCTGCTGGTGCCGACCGGCCCCGGCGTGCGCGAGCCGCAGAACCGCCGCGTGGAGATCGTTCTCCAATAAGCGGCGCGAAACGATCGAAGCAAGCCCGGCGGCTAGAGCATGATCGCTTTACGTGCGATCATGCTCTAGTTTAGTTTCCGAGGGTGATTCACGCTTTAGCGCGATTTCCGATCAATCGGAATCGCGCTATGCTCATGTTTTTACGCGCATTACATCCGACCAGATTGGTTCTGACGAACCAATCTGGTCGTTGGGCCCGTGCGAAGACGCGGATCAATCCGTTCGGGTGAATTTCGGCGGGCGGCGTTCGCGGAACGCGGCGACGGCCTCCCGATGTTCCTCGGTCTCGCCGGTTTTCGCGTGGTGATAGGCCTCCAACTCGATCATCTCGGCCAGCGGCGCGGTCTCAGCAGCGATCAGATTTTGTTTGATATAGCCGAGGGCGATACGCGGTCCGTCCGCGAAGCGGCGCGCGAAATTCAGCGTTTCTTCATGCAGTTTGGCCGGTTCGAACACGCGGGTGACCAGGCCATAGGTTTTCGCGGCCTCGGCATCGAGCATGTCGCCGGCGAGATAGAGCTCGCGGGCGCGGGCGCCGCCGAGCAGGCGGGTGATCAGGGCGCTGCCGCCGAAATCGCCGGAGCGGCCGATTTTGGCGTAGGCCGTGACGAACCGCGCGGTGCTGGCGGCGATCCGGAAATCGCAGGCCGCGGCGATCGAGAAGCCCGCGCCGGCGGCGACGCCGTTGACCATGGCGATGGTGATTTTCGGCATGCCGTGCAGCAAGGTGGTGATGCGGCCCCAGCGGCGCAGATTGGTCAGCCGGTCGTCAAAGCTTTGTTTGGCGATGCCGTCCATGTGTTTCACATCGCCGCCGGCGCAGAAGGCATCGGTGCCGGCGCCGGTGAGAATGACCACGGCGGCCGCGTCATCGGCGGAGAGCGCTTCGAGCCGGGCGAGCAGCGCGTCACATAATGTCGCGTCGATCGCGTTGCGGCGCTCCGGCCGGTTGATGGTCAGGGTCGCCACGCCGTCCGACAGCGATTCGAGCAGTTCGGCGCTTTCGTCTGCCAACGGCGTTGGTCCGCGTCCCGCGGTTGGGCCGCGCCTGACCTAGATGTTCTGAATTTCCGGCGTATGGACGATCATGCCGTCCAGCTCCGGCGTGACATGGATCTGGCAGCTCAGGCGGCTGGTCGGGCGGCGGTCCGCGGCGGTGCCTTCCAGCATTTCGTCCTCGTGCTCGGTCATCGCCGGAAGTTTCGCGATCCAGGCGTCATCGACATAGACATGGCAGGTGGCGCAGCTGCAAAAGCCGCCGCATTCGCCGACGATGCCGGGGAGACCATTATTGATGGCGCCCAGCATCACGCTTTCGCCGGCGCCGACGTCGATTTCGTTCTTGGTTCCGTCAAAGGCGACATAAGTGATCTTCGGCATGTTCCACCCAGCTTCAGCGATTGGCGCGTGTCTATCTCAGGGCCGTGGCGATCGCAAACACGCCGCCGGCCTGCCAGCCTCATCCTTTTGCGGTGAAAGCCCAGGCCGAACGAGCGAATTTTGTTGATCATCCGATGAGTTGGCCGCATGGCGCGGCGGCAAGCGCATGATCGTATTCCGGAAAAGGGTTTGTCGCGGCCGCGCCGGGGCGGCAAAAAGGGCGCCGATCGTGGAAGGATTTGGTCATGGAAACACAGGCCGTCGCTGGCAAGGTTGTGATTGTCACGGGCGCGGGACGCGGCATCGGCCGGGATGTCGCGCTGCTGATGGCGCGGCAGGGCGCCAAGGTCGTGGTGAACGACCTCGGCGTGTCATTGACCGGCGCGCCGGAAGCGGTCAGCCCGGCGCAGGAGACCGTGGCGGACATCATCGCCGCCGGCGGGCAGGCGGTGGCGAACACGGACAGCGTGGCGGATTGGGAGGGGGCGCAGCGCATGGTCGCGCTGGCGCGCGACACATTCGGCGGGCTGGACGTGGTGGTGAACAACGCCGGCATCATCCGCGAAATCCCGTTCCAGGACACCTCTGTCGAGGATTTCGACATCACGCTGAAAGTGCATCTTTATGGCGGGTTCTACTTGTCGCGCGCGGCGGCACCGGTGTTTCAGGCGCAGAAATCCGGGGCCTATATCCACATGACCTCCAGCACCGGCATGATCGGGCGAAAGAATCTCGCTGCCTACGCCACCGCGAAAATGGGGGTGGTCGGGCTGATGCGGGCGATCGCCCTGGACATGGCGGAAGACGGGGTGACTTCGAACTGCATCTCGCCCGCCGCGGCGACCCGGATGTCTCCGAAGCGCGCCACGGCGGAGAAAGAGGAGGCTTTCAAGGCCGCGGTGCGCGGTGACCAGGTGGCGCCGCTCGCGGTGTTTCTGGCCAGCGAGGCGGCGCGGGGCATCAGCGGGCAGATTATCGGCGTGCGGCGGAACGAATTGTATTTGTACAGCCAGCCGCGCCCGGTGCGGACGCTGCACCGGGCCGATGGCTGGACGGTGCCGGCGCTGGCCGCGCAGTTGATCCCGGCCTGGAAAACGAGTTTCGTCCCGCTGGAAGAGACCCAGCATGTATTCGCCTGGGATGCTATCTAGAGCATTTTCCGTTCGCACTGGCTCACGGCAAATGCGCTAGGCGTCATAGGTACTGGTTCAGGAAATTGACGATTTCCGCCATGGCCGCGTGGCTTTGCGGGTGGTCCGGGGCGCGGGTGATGAAGCCGTGCACCATGCCTTCATAGTTGCTGTGGATGGCGGGCACGCCGGCCGTTTGCAGGCTGGCCGCGAACGCGGCGCCTTCGTCGCGTAGCGGATCGCAGCCGGCGGTGATCACCAGCGCGGGCGGAAAGACCGAAAAATCCGGCGTGTTGAGCAACGCCACCAGCGGATTTGCTCGGTCCGCGCCCGGCGGCACATATTGGGTGATGAACCAGGCCATCATGGCGGTGGTCAGCAGCGGCGCCTCGGCATTGTCCCGGTGCGAGGGCTGGGACAGCGAGGTGTCACAGACCGGGTAGCTGAGCACCAGGCATCTGGGGCGCGGACCGCCGCGCCGCAGGCTGAGCAGCGCGCAGGCGGCCGCGATATTGCCGCCGGCGCTGGCGCCGCCGAGCGCGATGCGGTCTGGGTCCGCGTGGAGCGCGGTGGCGTCGGCCGCGGCCCAGCGCAAGGCCGCGTAGGCGTCCTCCAGCCCGGCGGGGAATTGATGCTCGGGCGCCAGACGGTAAGCCACCGAGACGATCACCGCGCCGGCGCGGACGCTGGTCAGATGGCAGCGCAGATCGTCATTGCCGATCCCGCCGCCGACCCAGCCGCCGCCATGAAAATGCAGCAAAAGCGGGAACGGGCCCGGACCGGGCGGCTGGTAGACGCGAACCGGGATCAGGTTGCCGTCAGGCCCCGTGATGTCGCGGTCTTCGACAAAGGCGGTTGCATCCGGCCTCGGGACCGATGGCGGTTTGGGCGCGCGCAGTGCCGCGAGCGCGCTCGCGACGGGCATTTCCGCGAGCCTGGGCGCGGTCAGCGCGCCCTCGGCGCGCAGGATGGCTGCCAGGGCTGGGTCCAGACGCAAGGTCTAGGCGGCGGCGGGCGGGGCCGGGGGGTGCGCCGCGGCGGCCGGCAGGGCATTTGGCTCGCGCGGCTCGAAGACAAATCCCGGATATTTGTTCGCCGCGACCTCCCGGCAGATTTCGAGATAGCGGTCCAGCCCCCCGACATAGGGCATGAACACGCGGGTGCCATCGTCGCGGTTGACGTGAACCATGTAGTTCTCGACGCCGACCCGTAGCAGCTTGGCCGCCGCCTCCGCCACCACTTCGGACCAGCGCTCCTGCGCGGCGGGTTCGGGTGCCACGGTCGCCAGATTATTGGCTTCCATATAGGCGATCAGCGCCGCCACGAAATTGACGTGCTCCTCGTTCATAATCACCAGATTGGCGAGGACCGAGGGGCTGCCCGGCCCGGTCAGGAAGAAGAAATTCGGAAATCCGGGCGTCATCAGCCCCAGCAGGGTGCGCGGTCCGCGCTGCCAATTCTGGGTCGGGGTCTCGCCGTGTTCGTTGCGGATATCGACATGGTCGAGCGCGCCACGGAAGGCATGGAAGCCGATCGCGAACACGATCAGGTCAACCTCATAATGGCCCTCGCGCGTCTGGATCCCGGTTGGCGTGATCCGCTCGATCGGATCGGCGCGAATATCCACCAGCGTCACGTTCTCGCGGTTATAGGTTTTGTAGTAATCGGTATCGACGCATAGCCGCCGGGTGCCGATCGGATGGTCATAGGGACAGAGCCGCTCGGCCACCGTCTGATCCCGCACGATCTGCCTGATCTTGCCGCGGACGAATTCCGCGACCGCCTCATTGACCGACGCGTCGGTCCCCTGGTCGGCAAAGACACGGTTCATTCCCTGTCCGCCCAGCGCCCATTGGCGCTCCAGGCGGTCCATCCGCTCCGCCTCGCTATACTGGGCGAAGGGCAGCGGCGTGCCGAGATTGCTGGTGATGGCGGCGCGGGTTGCCAACAGCGCGGTCCGCCGTTCCGCCAGGTTGGCCGCGGCTTGCCCGTAGCTGGTCTGGTCGAGCGGCCCATTCTGGGCGGGCACCGAATAATTGGGCGAGCGCTGGAACACGTAGAGCTGGCTGGCTTGCGCCGCGAGGATCGGGATCGCCTGCACGCCGGATGAGCCTGTTCCGATCACCGCGATCCGGCGGCCGGCGAGTTCGACATGCCGGTCCGGCCAGTGCGAGGTCTGCACCCATTCGCCGGTAAAATCCTTCAGGCCAGGGAAATCCGGCGCCCGCGCGGCCGACAGATTGCCGGTCGCCATAACCAGAAAGCGGCAGGTAAACTGCTTGCCGGTGGCGGTCTCGACCTGATAGCGCGCCGCCTCTGGCTGCCACCGCGCGCTCTTCAGCGCCGTGTTGAACAGGATGAGGCGCCGCAGATCGAACCGGTCCGTGACGTGGTTCAGATAAGCGAGAAGTTCGGGCTGCGCCGCGTAGCGTTCGGTCCAGCGCCATTCCTGATAGAGTTCCGGCGAAAAGTAATAGCAGTAGTCGATGCTTTCGACGTCCACCCGCGCGCCCGGATAGCGGTTATGGAACCACACCCCGCCAGGCCCGGCGGCCTGCTCCAGCCCCAGGACCGACATGCCCTGCTGGCGCAGCCGATGCAGCGCGTAGAGTCCACCGATGCCGGCGCCCACCACGATCGCGTCATAGGCGTTGTCGGTCGCATCATTTGCGCCGTTTTGCGGTCCAGCCATATCCGTTGATCATCCCCATTTCCCGCCGCGGCAGGCGCGGCCAGTCCTATTACAAGGGACCATGCGATTAATCGGGGCGGTAATCATTATTTGTGCTTGGCCGATGAGAACACGTCATTTGACGAACGCGGCCGTTGTCGGGACCTGATGGCGAACCCATCAGGAGATCACGAATGGCGACATCGGTCATCAAACTCAAGGCCAAGGAAGGCCAGGAAGCCGCGCTGGAGGATGCGCTGAAACGCATTGTCGCGGCCAGCAATGCCAATGAGACCGGCATCCGGTTCTATCAAGGCTTCCGCGGCGGAGCGGCCGGCGAATACTGGATGCTGGAATCCTTCCAGGACCTCGCGGCGCTGAAGGCCCATACGTCGAGCGCGCATTTCCTGGCGATCCGGCCCGAACTGGCGGCCTGCCTGGACGGTGCCCCGGAGACGATCCGCCTTTCCGACCTCTAGGCGGGGTTGTGGCGCTCATGCGCGAATCCTCGAGAAAATGTTTGACGGGACGTTCTTGTGCTGCTATGTGGAATGTATAACGTAATGTAGACCGCTAAGCCGGTCGGCGGGACGGGCGACGAAAGCTATCATGGCCGGCCCGCCATCGCCTTCGAAATGCAAAGCGGTCTCACACCAAGGGCGGAGTCTTTATACAATGTTCATGTCGCCACTTCCCGAAACCCGCGTCATCGACGGCACCACGGTTGAGTTGCTGATCAAGGGCGAGGGTCAGCCACTGCTATTTTTGCATGCGGGTCACGGGTTCGATCTGGATGATCCCTTGGTGGAGGCGCTGTCAAAATCCTATCGTGTGATCGCGCCTTCGCATCCTGGCTTCGGCGCCTCCGAACTGCCGCGGCACATCACCGGGACGGACGACCTGGTGTATTTTTATCTCGATCTGATCGAGGAGCTGGATCTGCGCGATCTGATCGTGGTCGGCGTCTCCTTCGGCGGCTGGCTGGCCGCGGAGCTAGCCACGCGCGGCACCGGACGGATCGCCAAGCTGGTGCTGATTGACGCCGTCGGCGTGAAATTCTCCGGCCGCGAGACGCGCGATATCACGGATATCTTCGCCACTACGCTGGAAGAAATCCCGACCCTGTTCTTCCATGACGATGCCAAGGCCATGCAGATTCTGGGCGGGCTCGACTTCAAGAACATGAGCCTCGCCTCGGTCACACGCTTCGCACGCAATCGCGAATCGCTGTTGCTGTTCGGCTGGTCGCCGACCTTGTACAATCCGAAACTTTTGTCGCGGCTGCACCGCGTGCATGTGCCGGTGCTGGTGCTCTGGGGCGCCGATGACAAGGTTGTTTCGACCGAATACGGCAAGAAATACGCCGCGGCTTTCGAACATGGCAGTTTTGCGCAAATCCCGGAGGCCGGGCATTACGGCTATCTCGAACAGCCCGAGGCGTTCGCGGGCAAGATCACGGAATTTCTGGCGGCGGACGCGCTGGTCGCGGCCTGACATTTTTTCAACAATCGGCCGGTTAGCCGGCGGGAGGCTCCACGATGGAATTCTGGCATTTCAGTGAACAATCCATGCATCCGGCATGGGACAGCATCCAAGGTCCGACCAAGGTGCTGGTGGACAACCGCTTCTGCGACCCGGAAGTGGCGCACAAGCTGTATAACCGGTATCTTGATGAATGGGTGATCGCCGACAAGCTCGGCTACAACATCTTCGTCAACGAGCATCACGCCTCCGCCAACTGCATGTCGGCCTCTTGCCTGCTGACCTTGGCGATCATGGCGCGGCAGACCAAGAACGCGCGGCTGCTGTGCCTGGGCGTGCCGATCACCAACCGGACCGATCCGTACCGGGTGGCCGAAGAACTCGCGATGATTGACGTGATTTCTGGCGGCCGTCTGGAAATCGGCCTGGTCAAGGCTTCGCCGTTTGAATTGGCGATGTCCAACCAGAGCCCGGCGCGGATCATGGATCGTTACTGGGAAGCGCATGACTTCGTGGTGAAGGCGCTGACGCATAAGGGCCTGCCGTTCAGCTGGGAAGGCGAATTCTACCAGTATCGTAACGTCAATGTCTGGCCGCGGCCGATGCAGCAGCCGATGCCGCCGATGTGGATCACTGCTTCCGGCGCCTCCACCGGCCGCAAGGTGGCGCAGCTTGGCTATACGATGGCGACGTTCTTCAACGGCGCCGGCACTAAGCCGCTTTATGACGCCTACAAGGACGAATATTTCAAGACCCATGGCAAGCCAGCCTCGATCGATCGGTTTGCTTATCTCGCGATCGTGGTATGCGGCCGCAATGATGCCGAGGTTCAGGAGCGTTTGAAAAAGGTCAAGCCCTATCTTGAGGTTCAGCCGCGCACGCCGAAAGCCTGGTCGAATCCGCCCGGCTATGAAAGCGTGGAGCTGAACGCCGGCGCGCTGAAATCCGGCAAGACCGGGCGGATCAATTTTGGTCTGCCCTTGAACCCGACGCAGCAGGACATGGCGGATGGCGGCATTCTGTTCTCCGGCACGCCGGACCAGTTATACGACCAGATCAGCCGGTTCAGCGATCGTTGCGGCGGCATTGGCCACATGCTGTGTCTGAGCCAGGCCGGTTATCTCAGCCATGAGGAAACCGTCGATACCATGACGCTGTTTGCCGAGCAGGTCGCGCCCCGGCTGCGGGAATACGCGCGGCAGAAGAATATGGAACTCATACAGGCGGCAGAGTGATATGGATACCGTAAGCTGGAGCGAAAAAATGCCGAATATCAAGCTGCGTCACGGGGTGTTTCTCGCTCCCCTGCACCCGGTTGATGAAGACGCGAACTCGGTGATCCATCGGGATCTGGAATTGATGGAGTGGCTGGACAAGCTTGGTTATGATGAAGCCTGGATCGGCGAGCATCATTCCGGCGGCTGGGAGACCATTTCTTCGCCGGAATTGTTCATCGCGGCGGCGGCGGAACGGACCAAACGCATCAAATTTGGCACCGGCGTGATTTCTCTGCCGTATCATCACCCCTTGATGGTCGCCAACCGGATCACCCAGCTTGACCATCAGACCCGCGGCCGGGTGATGTTCGGCTTCGGGCCTGGACTTTTGGTCTCGGACGCGCAGATGCTAGGGATCGATCCGCAGACCCAGCGCGACCGGATGGCGCAGGCGCTCGGCGTGATCCTGCGGCTGCTGGCCGGCGAGCGGGTAACCGAAAAGACCGAGTGGTACACACTCAACAATGCGATGGTGCATCTGCTGCCCTACTCGCAGCCCCGGCCGGAAATCGCGGTCGCGAGTGCGGCCACACCTTCCGGCGGTAAGCTCGCCGGCAAACATGATCTGAGCATGCTCTGCGTGGCGGCGACCGATCCGACCGGCGGGTATAACGTTCTGGACATCAACTGGAACTTTGCCTGCGAGACCGCGAAGGAGCACGGCCATACCATGAGCCGCAGCAAGTTGCGGCTGATGGGGCCGATGCATATCGCGGAGACGCGCGAGCAGGCGCGGGAGAACGTGCGCTTTGGGTTGATGAAATATATCGACTACGCGCGCACGATCACCCCCGGCCGTTTCGGCAATTTCGGCGACCGCGATCCGGTGGATGTGATGCTGGATTCCGGGCATATCGTGATCGGCACGCCGGATGACGCGATCTCGGTGTTGAAGAAACTGCAGGCCAAACAAGGCGAATTCGGTGCCTTCCTGCACCAGGCGCATGACTGGGCGAACTGGGAAAACACCAAGCGCTCCTATGAACTCTACATCCGCTACGTGGTGCCGCATTTCAACAACTCCAACGTCAACCGCGACGCGTCATTCGCGGACTGGAAGCAGCACTCCACGGAGTATAGCGGCAAAACCAGTGCCGCCGCGAAGGCGACGCTGGAGAAATACGGCGTCGGCGGCGTGATGGAAGCGGCGCGGAAAACCGGGATGATTGGCGCGAAGAGCTGAGCGCCGAAATTCGAATTGGGTCCACGAAAAAGGGGTTCGCGATTTGCGAACCCCTTTTTGTTGTCGGATTTTTCGTCGCTTTCAGGCGGCGCGGCTGCGGTCCAGCTTGGATACATTATGGGCGGCGCGTTCCGCCTGATCCTTATGCTCCAGCTTGATGACGGCGGCTGACTCGTTCAGATCCATCGCCCTGAACGTCTTGACCAGCCAGTCCTTGAACGTGTTGACATGGGGAACGTCGCGCCGTTCATGCGGGATGGTTACATAATAGCCTAGATTCCGGTGCAGGACCGTATCAAAGGGTTCGAATAACTGTCCCTCGGCGATTTCCCGCGTGAAATAGGGCCGTTGCGCGATCACCACGCCGGTGCCGGAAATCGCGGCCTGATAGGCGACGCTCAATTCCTCGAACATCATGTTGTCCTTGGCGGACAAATCATCCGCCCTGGCGCAGGCCAGCCAGTCCGGCCAGTCATTGCGGCGGAACTCCTGATGCAGCAGCACCAGATCCTTCAACACCTCGATCGGATAAGGCCGCTTCGCCGGATCCAGAAGTTTCGGGCTGCAGACCGGCCGCAACTGGTCATGGAACAGGAGCGTGCTCTCCATGCCGCGCCATTGGCCATGGCCATATCTGATTCGCACATCCTCCTGGCTGCGGCTCAGCTCAACCGAATCGGTGCCGGAGACGAGCCGCACTTTCACCTTTGGATGCTGCATCTGAAAACTGGCCAGATTGGCAGCAAAAATCCGATCATGAAGCTGGTATAGGTGCGCACGGTCAGTACCGAGACGCGCGTTTGCCCGCGGAATTCGGCGGTGGCGGCGCCGAGCCGGTCAAATATATCGGTCAGCCGATGCGCCAGGATGTCACTCTTCTCGGACAGCAACAAACCGTTATGGCAACGCTCGAACAACGGCTCGCCAAGATAATCCTCAAGAGCCCGGACCGAGCGGCTGACCGCGCCTTGCGTCACGCAAAGTTCATCGGCCGCTTGCGTAAAGCTGAGATGCCGGGCCGCGGCTTCAAAAGCGCGGAGCGGATTGAGCGGCGCGATCCGCCGCGCCGCACGCATTTTGTGGTCATCTTCCATGATTCATTCCCCTTGGATTTATGATTTTGGGCGGATGGTGCTCCACCACGTTGATCTTCCCTGGCTTCGGTACGAAATGTTTTCGTTAATGAATAAAACTCGCTTGCTATGCGAATTTTTATTGAGCATGAGTATATCGCATAGCCCGGAAAAAGCAAAGGGTAATTTGCCCTAAATCAAGGAAACATCTTGAGATTCACAACTTCGCGTGATTTGACGGGCGTCGCCGTTCAGGCATCGCCGGTCCGCGGACCGTTGGCGTTCAGGATTCCGGCACCAGCACGGCACGGCCGCGCAACCGGCCGTGTTCAAGCCGGTCATAGGCGTCCAGCACGTTGCTGAATCCGACCCGCTCGATCTCGGGTTTGATAAAGCCTGATTTCGCCAGCTCCAGCACCTCGTGCAGTTCCGGGAGCGTGCCGGCATAGGGCACCGTGACGGACGCGTCGCGGGCCATTTCATGAAAGCGAACCGGCAGGGTACCGCCCGCCACGCCGATGATTTTCAGCTCGCCGCGGCGCGCCAGGCATTGCGCGCCCAAGGCCAGGGTGCCGTCCGTGCCGACCATGTCCAGCACCACGGCGGCACCCAGGCCGCCGGTGATTTCCTTGATCTTTCCGGCCGCGTCCGGACCGCTGGCCACCGTGTCATGCGCGCCCAGCTCGCGCGCATGGGCGAGCTTGTCCGGATGATTATCGACCGCGATGATCCGCGCCGGCGCCATGGCCCGTAGGATCTGAATAGCGATATGCCCGAGGCCGCCGATGCCGATCAACACGATGGCGCTGCCCGGTGTGAGTCGCGGGAGGGAGTCCTTGATGGCGTGGTAGGTGGTGATGCCGGCGCACATCAAAGGTGCGACCGCGACCGGGTCCAGCTTGCCGAGCGGGACGAGGTGCCGGACGTCATCGACCAGGATATAGTCGGCCATCCCGCCGTCATGCCCGGCGCCCGGTCCGACGAATTGTTGCTCGCAGATATTCTCGGCGCCATGCGCGCAGCGGGCGCAATGACCGCAGCCCCAGGGAAAGTAGATCGCCTGCGCGTCACCTTCACGCACGGCTTTCACGCCCGGCCCCACGGCATCGACCCAGCCGGTCGGCTCATGGCCGATGGTCAGCGGCAACGGAAAATAGGACGGTTTGGCCTGGATGACATAAAGATCGCTATGGCAGAGGCCTGACCCGGCGATGCGCAGGCGCACTTGCCCTGGCCCCGGCTCGGGGATGGGGACCTCGACGATTTCCGGCATCTCACCAGCTCGCAACAGTTGCAAAGCGCGCATCGTTTTGGCCATTCGGTGTTTCCTCATCATAGGTCGGCTGAAATCTAGCACGCCTCATTCAAAGATGCGCGCGGGACGTCCGTTGGTGCGCCATGTCGGACTTGGGCGACGTTGATTATAGAGCCGGACCGGCTGCGGTGATATCGCGATCCGCGCAACGCGGCTCAATTCAACCTCAATCGATCCGGCTCCGGATTTTGCCGCCAAGTCAGACTACCATCGAAACTCGGCGGCCGGCCGGCAAACCATTTTTTTGTATATCACGATGACGACGCATCATCGTACCTAACGGTATGGCCTGAAAAACGCGCGTAGATCATCGATGAGAACCTCCGGCTCCTCCATCGGCACGAAATGGCCGCCGGTTTTGGGCACGTTCCAGCGTTGCAGGTTGTAATAGCCCTCCGCCCATTTTCGCGGCAGTTTCACGATATCCTTGTCGAACAGCAGGATCGCGGTCGGCGCTTCGACAACCGGCCGGCGGTCATGCGCGGGCGACCAGGGATTGCGCCGCGCTTCCGCGTAGAAGCGTGCCGAGGTGCCGAAGCTCTCGGTGGCCCAATACAAAGTGAAATTGGTCAGCAGGTCATCCTTGCTGAACCGCGTCTCCACGTCGCCGCCGCAATCGCTCCAGCGCCGGCGCTTTTCCAGCAGCCAGGCGGCGAGGCCGGCGGGCGAATCGTTCAGCCCATAGGCCAGGGTTTGCGGTTTGGTGCCTTGCAGATTGGAGTAGCCGCCCTCGACCGCGAAGAAATGCGCATTCGTTGCGATCCAGTGCTTTTCCTCCGCCGCGAACACCGAATCATCGGGCATGTTGCCGCGGATCATGCCGAGCGGACCGATCAGATGCACATGGATGCCGAACACATCCGCGGCGTATTTATGGCCGATCTGGGCGGTCACGTAGGCGCCGAAATCGCCGCCTTGCGCGGCGAATTTCTGGTAGCCCAGAACGTCACGCATCAGCACGCGCCAGATGTCGGCGGTGCGGACGAAGTTGATGTTCGGGACGGTGAGCGGGGTGGAAAAGCCGAAGCCGGGGAGGGAGGGGACCACCACGTCAAACGCGTCCGCCGGGTCGCCGCCGAAGGAAGCCGGATCGGCCAAGGGGCGGATGACTTTTTGCAAATCCCAGAACGTCCAGGGCCAGCCATGGGTCATGATCAGCGGCATCGGGTTTGGCCCGCGCCCGCGCTCATGGATGAAATGGACCGGCACATCGTCAATCATCGTGCGGAACTGCGCGAAGGCGTTGATCTCGCGTTCCTGGGCGCGCCAATCGAACCCGGTTTCCCAATAGGCCAGCAATTCGCGCAGATAGGCGGCGTTGGTGCCGTATTCCCAGTCATCATTGGCAAAATCGGGCGCCAGGCGCGTGCGGCGCAGCCGCGCTTTCAGATCATCCAGCACGTCATCGGCGATATGGACCTCGAACGGCTCGATCATTCTTTGCCCCCCATTGTTTTGGTTTGGCGGTCAGCGGAGAGGCCGGAAAAATGCCCTGATATCCTCGGCCAGCGCTTGCGGCTGCTCCATGGCGGCGAAATGGCCGCCTTTCGCGAACGCCGTCCAGCGTTGCACATCATAAACCCGCGCCACCCATTCGCGCGGCGGGACCGCGACTTCGCCGGCGAAGGCCGCGAAGCCCAACGGTGGGCGAATGCGCTCGCCGGGCGCGAATTTCAGCGGTTCGGGGCGTGCTTCCCTGTACAGCCGGATTGCCGAGGTGATGCTGCCGGAGAACCAGTAGACCGAAACATTGGTCAGCAGCCGGTCAAGGCTGATCGCGGTTTCGATCTCGCCGCCGCAATCCGCGATCATGCGGAATTTGTCGATCAGCCAGGCGGCCAGGCCCACGGGCGAATCGTTCAGCGCGTAGCCCAGCGTCTGCGGGCGCGAGGCATGGATGCCGACATGGGTGCTGACGCCGGTGGCCGCTTCCGCCGCCATTTTCGCCTGGAAGGCGCGTTCGGCCGGCGAAAAATCCGGCGCGCCCTCGGTTGACGGCAGGTAAGAGCCGGGAATCCAGTTCAGATGGATGCCTTTGACGTGGTCCGGGACGTCGCGGGCGAGCCAGGTTGAGATCGTCGCCCCCCAATCGCCGCCTTGCACGCCGTAGCTGGCATAGCCGAGCCCGGCCATCAGCCGCGCGAACAGCGCCGCCATTTGGCGCGGCGTCATGCCTGGCCGTTTTGGCGGGTCCGAGAAGCCGAAGCCCGGCAGAGATGGCACGATCACGTCGAACGCGTCCGCCGGGTCGCCGCCGAATCGCGCCGGGTCGGCCAGACGCGGCACCAGGTCCAGCATTTCCACGAAGGAGCCGGGCCAGCCATGCGAAATGATGATCGGCAGCGGCGCCGGGCCGCTGCCGCGCTCATGGATGAAGTGCAGAAGCTGACCGTCAATTTCGGCGGTGAAATTGGCGAGGGCATTGATGTCCGCCTCGGCCGCCCGCCAATCGAACTGTTCGCGCCAATAGGCGGTGATACGCCGCATGTCGCTCAGGCTGGCGCCGTAGCTCCAGGGTTCGGCGTCCAACTCGTCCGGCCAACGGCTCCGGTCAAGCCGCTGGTGCAGGTCAACAATCGCGGTTTCGTCGACGTGCAATGTAAAGGGCTGGATTTTCATTGGACAAACATTGTTGACGCGCTTGGCACGACGGCGATCTGGCTGCCGCGGCAAAGCTCGCGCAATCGAATTTTCAGCATGGGCGGGTGACCGAAGGTCAACCGCCGTCATGGAGGCATCATAAAATGTCCATTGCCGTTGCCTCGAAAAGCGCGGAATCACGGCGCTGGAGGAAGCCGCGTTATGCAGCCGAACGTCAAATTTGATTTCAGCGGCAAGCGCGTGATCGTCACCGGCGGCAGCCGCGGAATTGGCCGCGCCATCGCGCTGGAATTCGCGCGAAGCGGCGCCGCGGTTTCGATCTGCGCGCGCAACCTGGACGCGCTGGCGACCACCCGCGCCGAACTGGCCGCGCTTGGCCCCGCGCACGCCCAATCATGTGATCTCAGCAGCGCCGAAGCGATTGCCGCCTATGTCGAGGACGCCGCCACCGCGCTTGGCGGGATCGACATTCTGGTCAACAACGCTTCCGGCTTCGGCCGCGCCGATGACGAGAGCGGCTGGCATACCGCCTTTGGCGTGGACGTGATGTCAATCGTTCGCGCCTCCCACGCGGCGCAGCCCTGGCTGGAGCAGGCGGCGCCGGAAGGGGTGATCATCAATATCGGCTCGACCGCCGCGACCCGCCCTTCGATCAAGGCGCCGGCCTACGGCGCGATGAAAGCGGCGATCAGGTATCATACCGCGACCCAGGCGGCCTTGCTCGCCAAACGCGGCATCAGGGTCAATTCCGTGGCCCCCGGATCGGTGACCGCGCCCGGCCATTTCTGGGAAGAGCGCAAGGCCCGCAACGATCCCGCTTATCATGAGGCGGTCGCGACGATCCCGGCCGGCCGGCTGGGCCAGGCGGAAGAAATCGCCGATGCCGTCTTGTTCATGGCCTCCTCGGCCGCGCGCTGGGTCTACGGCCAGACGCTGATCGTGGATGGCGGCCAGACCTTGTTCGGCGGCTAGATGAACCGTCAGCGCAGCCTGCGACCATGCCGGATCATCGACGCTTTCGCGGAGACGCGGATGCCGAAACGGCAGCGCCAATGAGCGTCCGGACCCGCAGCCAGGCCGAGCTGAAAGCGTGGCACGCGCAATATACCGAGGCGGCGATCCAGCCCGAGCTGCCGATCATCGACGCGCACCACCACATGTGGGACCGCCCGCCGGAGCATTACGGGCTTTATGAGCTGCTGGATGAATTCGGCCAGGGCCACGACATCATCGCCAGCGTGTTCGTGGAATGCACCGCGATGTTCAAGGCGGACGGGCCGGAACTGCTGCGGCCGGTCGGCGAGACCGAATATGTGAACGGTGTGGCGGCGATGAGCGCCAGCGGCATTTACGGCAAATCCAGGGTCTGCGCCGCGATCGTCGGCTATGCCGATCTGCGCGCGGGCGGCGCGATCCGCGACTTGCTGGCGGCGCATGTGCGGGCCGGCGGCGGCCGGTTCCGCGGGGTGCGACAGCAGGCGCAGAATGATCCGGTGCTGGGCAGCATGGCGCGGCGGACGCCGCCGGCTGGCCTGTTGCTGGACGCCGATTTTCGGGCCGGCTTCGCGGCACTGGCGGATTTTGACCTTGGGTTTGACACCTATCTGTACGGCAGCCAGCTTCCGCAGCTGCGTGATCTTGCGCAAGCCTTTCCGTCCACGCCGATCATTCTCAACCATTGCGGGGCGCCTCTGCTGATCGGCCCGTACGCCGAGCGCCGCGCGGCGGTGGTGGAAACATGGGCGGAAGACATCGCCCGGCTGGCGGAATGTCCGAACGTGACGGTAAAAATCGGCGGCCTTGGCATGATGGGTTTTGGCTTCGGGTTCAACGAAGGCGAGACGCCGCCATCCTCGGACCAGCTGGCGTTGGCCTGGCGGCCGTTCGTGGAGACCTGTCTGCGCGCGTTCGGGCCCGAGCGCGCGATGTTCGAGAGCAATTTTCCGGTCGACAAGCAATCTTGCTCCTATCCCGTGCTGTGGAACGCCTATAAGAAGCTGGCCGCTGGACTTTCGGCGGCGGAGCGGGCTGAGGTATTCGCGGGTACCGCGAAACGCGTCTATCGTATCGCCTTGGCCGATTGACCGGCGAAAATTGTGTTACTATACGGAATATATGCTGAAATGCAGACCAAATAGGCGGAAATGACATGAGCAATGTCGCTGAGGATACCTGGTATGGCAGCGCCGACGAGAATCTCGGGACGGGGTTCAAGCTGGCGATGCGCCGCCTTGCCGCCACGGTGACGATCGTCTCGACCGGCGACGCCGAAGGCTATCATGGCCTCGCCGCGACCGCCGTCACCTCGGTTTCGACCGAACCGCCGGCGGTGCTTGCCTGCGTCAACCGTTCCGCCAGCCCGTCCGAGATGCTGCTCAAGCGCAAGCGTTTCGCCATCAACATTCTACACGCGGAGAACGCCGATCTGGTGCCGATTTTCAGCGGCAAGCTGAAGGGGCATGAGCGGTTCAATCACGGCGTGTGGACGCATCTCGATCACGTGCCGGTCCTGGTTCATGCGCAGGCGGTGCTGGTCTGTTCGCTGGCGCAGACGACGGTGTTCGGCACGCATACGATCCTGATCGGTTCCGTGGAGGCGGTGCGCATCCGCGAGGATATCGACCCGCTGATCTATCAGGACGGCTATCTCGGCAAAGTCATCCGCCGTGATTAAGGGACCGATGACGCGATGATGCTGCTGGAACATCACGCCAAGGAATTTCTGGCCGCGGCCGGCGTTGCGGTACCGGATGGTATCCTGATTACGGCGGATGAGCTTGCGGGCGCGGCGCCGGCGTTCGTGTTCCCCTGCATGGCCAAGGCGCAGGTGCCGGTGGGCGGACGTGGCAAGGCCGGCGGCATCCTGAAAGTGAAGACCGCGGCGGACCTGCCGTCGGTGCTCGACAAAATCCTCGGGCTGACGATCCGCAACCACCCGGTGCGCTCTTGCCGTTTGGAAGCGTTGGTGGATTACCAGGCGGAGGCTTATTTCAGCCTGGCTTTCGATGCCGATAGCGGCAGCCTGCGGATTCTGGCGGCGGCGGAAGGCGGCGTGGACATCGAATCGCCGGAAATGCGGGCGAAGCTGCTGCAGGTGGCGGCCGTGCCCGACCCTGAACATGCCTTTGCCGCGCTGAATGATCTGGTGCTCGGCCTGCCTGAGACAATGCGTGGACCGATCCGCGAGGTCGGCAGCCGGCTGATACCGCTGTTTTTCGAACGCGAGGCGCTGCTGATCGAGATTAACCCGCTGTTTATCAAAAGTGACGGCGGCTGGATCGCGGGCGATGCGAAGCTGTTGACCGATGACAATGCGCTGCCGCGGCAGCCGGAATTGCGGGCGCTGATCGAAAACAATCCGGATTTGTATCCGGAGGCCGCGTTGAAACTGGCGCAGGGATTTGACTTCGTCCGGCTCGATCCGGAGGGCGATATCGGTCTGGTGACCACCGGCGCGGGTCTCAGCATGCAGCTGGTGGATGAAATCGTGCAGCGCGGCCATCGGCCGTTCAATTTCTGCGATATCCGCACCGGCGGTTTCAAGGGCGATCCGTCGCGGCTGGTGCAGGTGCTGAAATGGGTGTCCTCCGGTCCGAACGTGCGCTCGATCCTGATGAATTTCTTTGCCGGGAATACCAACCTTGCCGAATTGGTGCCGCTGATCCTGGTCGCGATGGAGCGCGTGGAGTTGCGCCAGCCGGTGACCTTGCGGATGACCGGCAACGGCTTTGACGCGGCGATGGCGATCCTGGCCGAGGCGGGGAATCCAATCCATGTCGAGACCGATCTGGAACTGGCCGTCGACCGTGCCTTGGCGGTGGCCGCGGAGAGCGCCGATGCTTGATGCCTTTGTGCGGCCGGATGTGCCGATCCTGGTGCAGGGCGCGACCGGACGGTCCGGCCGCAGCCAGACCGCGGGCATGGTGGCGTACGGGACGAATATCGTCGCCGGTGTGTCGCGCCGGGACGATCCGGAAGCGAAGGTGCCATTGTTCCGTACCTGCAAGGAGGCGGTCAGTGCGACCGGCGCGAAAGCCAGCGTCGCCTTCGTGCCGCCGCTCGACGTGTTGCCGGCGGTGCTGGATGCCATCGAGGCTGGGCTGGAATTGATCGTGACGGTGGCGGAAGGTGTGCCGGTGCATGACGCGCTGCGCGCCAAAGCCGTGACGCGCGAGGCCGGAATGCGCTGGGTGGGTGCCAGCACGCCGGGGCTGGCGATACCTGGCAAAATGAAAATGGGATTCTTGCCGAGCGTCTCGCTGGCGCCGGGGCCGCTGGGCGTGATGTCAAAAAGCGGAACGCTGTCCTACGAAGTCTGCTACCGGCTGGTCGAGCGCGGCTATGGCCAGACGCTGTGGGTCGGCGTGGGCGGGGATGCCGTGAAGGGCGTGCGCTTTGCCGATCTGGTGCCGCTATTCGCGGCCGATCCGGCGACCAAAGGGATCGTCATCGTCGGTGAGATCGGCGGCAGCGAGGAAGAGGAGCTGGCGGAAGCGCTGATCGCGTCGCGCTGCGAGAAGCCGGTTTTCGCGCTGCTGGCTGGCCGTAGCGCGCTGGAAGGTGTCACCATGGGCCATGCCGGCGCGCTGATCCAGGCGCATGTCGGCACCATCGAAACGAAAACTGCCGCGTTGCGACGGGCCGGGGCCACGGTCTCCGAGACGATCAAGGATTTGATCGAGGCGGTGGCCGGGACGTTAGAAAGCAAGTCGTAAAGTTAGCGCATTTTCCGATCAATCGGAATCGCGCTATGCCCATATGTTTACGCGCATTACATCCGACCAGATTGGTTCCGACGAACCAATCTGGTCGGAAAATGCGCTAGGCGTCAGATCGCCAGCGTTTGCTTATCGATCCGCAGCTTGATCTGATCAGCCGGAATATGCGCGAAGGGTGAGACGAACCGTTTCGGCGCGGCGCGGATCAGGCTTTCCAGCCGGTCACGTATGGCGAGCAGCGCGGGGATTTTCTCGGAAGGATAGACCGGGCCGTTGATGGTCATGGCGGCGATCGCGGCGCCCTCGCCATCACGCACCGGCATCGCGATCGCGGCGAAACCTGGTGACATAGGCAAGGCTTCGGTCAGGAATTTGGCTTCGCGCGCGGCCGCCATCGCCGCGGCGAGATCATCCCCTGGCGGCGCCGGGTTTTCGACAAAACGCCAGAGTTGGGCCACCGCGCCGTCCGGCAGGAATGCCAGAATCGCTCGCCCCGCCAAGGACTCATGCAAAGGCGCAAGCTCGCCCAGACGGTCCCGGTGATAGATATCGCGGCTGCCGAAAATGCCGGAGACGCGCAGGCTATACCACCCCAGACGCACGCTGAGCGAGACCGTCTCGCCGGTTTCGTCCACCATTTCGCGCAAAAACGGCCGCGCCGCGGCGTTCAGCTCGAACCGGTTCAGCAGCGCCCGATTCAGCAGATACGGCATCATGCCAAGCTCGAATTGCGGCATGTTGCGATACCGGCTGACATAGCCGGTGGCTTCCAATGTCGTCAGCGCCCGGAACACGGAAGAGCCGGTGAGGCCGAGGCGCCGGCTGATCTCGGACACGCCGGCGGGTTCCGTGTCATCGGCGACCGTGCGCAGCACCTCAAATACATGGGTCGCGGAGGAATTGATCGCGGCGCGCTTGCGCGGTTTCATAATGTCAGCTCGGCGCCCGGCGCGTTCGCGGAATAGAGCCGCGTCCGCTGCGAGAGTGATTCGACGATCGCGATCAGCCGCGGGAGCGACGCCGCGAAGACCGGCGCGAAGCGCTCGTTTGGGCCGCCGACCGACATCACCCCGTGCAAATGGTTTTCCGCGTCCCAGATCGGGAAGGCCGCCGAGAGCATCGGCAGCGCGGAGTGGCGCAGCATCGTCGCGTAGCCACGCTGGCGGATCAGCCGGATGTCCGCCCACAGCGCGTCCGCGTCGAGCGGCGGCGCGCCGTCCGTGCTCTCCCCGACATGCCTGGCGATATAGGCGTCGATGGCGGCGTCAGCCAAGGATGACAGGATCAGGTGGCCCGAGGCGACGGTGTGCAGGGTGCGCAGCGCGCCGATCGGCAAGCGCCAGACGCCGGGCTTGCGCGTCTCGATCCCATCGATGAACACGCAAAAATCCATCGCCTGGACCATCAGGCTGACGGTCTCGCCGGTCAGCTCAAAAATCTGCTCGATATAGGGCGCGCATAACGTGCGGAATGTCGGCTCGGGCGAAAACATGTTCTGCAATTCCAGCACGCGGAAGCCAAGCTGATAGCGCTGGCCGGACGGATCGCGGACGATATAGTCTTGTTCCACCAGCGTCTTGATGGCCCGGAACACCATGTTCTTGGTCATGCCGAGATGCTGGCTCAGCTCGGAGATGCCGAACTCGCCGATGCTGGAGGCAAAACTGGACAGCACCGTGAGAATGCGCGCGGTTGCCTTGTTCTGCTCCCGGCTTTCCAGCGCGGCCTTCATGCTATCCACGCCGCCGCTCCGTGTGCTCGGCCGGTGCGATGCCATGCGGATAAGCATGGCGGAATGCCATTTTATCCAGCGAGCGCGATATGAATTGGTGATACGACATGCTGCCTTGTTTATCTGCTCATTGCCGTTATGCTGTCTCGAAACGCGCCGCGATGCCGAGTTGATACGCTCGCATGGCGATTGGCATCGAGCCGGTGTTCAGCAAAGGCCCTCTCCACGGAATGCTATTCGGAATTCATGCCGGATAGCAGAACAGATGTCAAGGAAGACGCCGTCTGAGCGGAACACCCCTGTGTCCCGTTTTCAGGCTTCGCCACTGAACGCGCCAACAAAGATCTCGGAGGAACAGCGACCATGACAGAATTCTACCCCGGCAAAGTTGTGCTGATCACCGGCGCCGCCACCGGCATGGGTGAAACCAGCGCGATTGAATTTGCCAAGGCCGGCGCGAAAGTCGTGGTGGCGGACTGGAACGCCGAGCAAGGCCAGGATACCGTTGATCAGATCCTGAAGGCTGGCGGCGAGGCGAAATTCGTCAAAGTCGACGTCAGCAACGCCGCTTCCGTGAAGGCGATGGTCGACCAGACGGTCGAATGGTACGGCCGGCTGGACTGTGCCTTCAACAATGCGGGGATCATGGAGGAAAACTCCAAGCTCGCGGATGTGGACGAGGCGGTGTGGGACCGCATCATCAACGTGAACATGAAGGGCATCTTCCTCTGCATGAAATACCAGCTGCCGGTGATGGTCGCCCAAGGCAAGGGCGCGATCGTCAACACCTCGTCGGTCTGCGCCGCGCGCATCCTGCCCAATTGCGCGGCCTATACGGCCAGCAAGTTCGGCGTGGTGGCGCTGACGCGCTCCGCCGCGGTGGAATATGGCGGCAGCGGCGTGAGGGTGAACACGATTTTGCCCGGCGCGATCTACACGCCGATGATGAAGGCCGCGACGGAGGCCGATCCGTCTCGGCTGGAGCGCGTCAAGCACACCAGGCCGCTCGGCAAGGTGGCCGATCCGATCGTCATCGCGAAAGCCGCGATGTGGCTCTGCTCGGATGACGCCGAGCACATCACCGGCCATGCGCTCCCCGTGGATGGCGGGTATGTCGGCGCCGCTTGATCCGGCGCGGCAGTGGCCTATGCTGACCGGCGCGGCGATCCGGCGGGGGGAGATAACGATATGGACAGCCTGAAATCGGCCGGTCTGCAAGATTACATCTCCTCGGTCGAGGAGATCATCGCCGAGGCGCGGGCCGGGCGCATTTTCATCCTGGTGGATGACGAAGATCGCGAGAACGAGGGCGACCTGGTCATCCCCGCGCAATTCGCGACGCCGGACGCGGTCAATTTCATGGCGCGCTATGCCCGCGGCCTGATCTGCCTGGCCCTGACCAAGAAGCAATGCGACAAGCTCGGGTTGCCCTTGATGAATCAGGCGAACGGCACGCGGCTGGAAACCGCCTTCACCGTCTCGATCGAGGCCAAGGACGGTGTGACCACGGGCATCTCCGCCGCGGACCGGGCGCGGACCATCGCGGTGGCGATCAATCCCGAGCTCGGCCGTGACGACATCGTCTCGCCGGGCCACGTGTTTCCGTTGATGGCGCGCGAGGGCGGCGTGCTGGTGCGAACCGGCCATACCGAAGCCGCGGTGGATATCGCGCGGCTGGCCGGGCTGACGCCCGCCGGTGTGATCTGTGAAATCATGAACGACGACGGCACGATGGCGCGTCTGCCGGACCTGGTCAGCTTCGCGCAGCGCCACAACCTGAAACTCGGCACCATCGCGGACCTGATCGCCTATCGCCGCCGCACCGAGAAGCTGGTGAAGCGGGTCGAGGAGGGTTTTATCCCGAGCCGGGTCGGCGAGCCGTGGCGCCTGATCGTCTATAGGAGCCTGGTCGACAACGTCGAGCATATCGCGATGGTCAAAGGCGACGTCACCACGCCGGAGCCGGTGATGGTGCGGATGCACGCGGTCGACACGCTGATGGACGTGGTCGGCGGCGAACAACTGGCCAGCCTGCAGGGCGCGCGCAACTTGATCCGCAAGGTCGGCCGCGGCGTGATCGTCCTGATACGCGAGGCGAGTCCGACCGCGGCGTCCGACCGGATCCGCGCCTTGATCAACGGCGCCAAGGAAACCAAGGCGCTGCGGGATTCCGGCATCGGCGCGCAGATTCTTCAGGACCTCGGCATCAAGGACATGATCCTGTTGTCGAACCACAAGCGCACGATCGTCGGGTTGGAAGCCTATGGGATCAACATCGTGGAGCAGCGCGAGATTCTCGCGCCGGAGCACGACCCCGGCTAGCTTGCCTCCACTGTCGGTCCGGGTTTGGCCAGGGCCTTTTTCCCGGACAGCACCAGGTACACCGCGGGCACCACGAACAGCGTGAAGCAGGTGCCGATGGCGAGGCCGCCAGCGATCACCACGCCCATGTTCACCCGTGCCGCGGCGCCGGCGCCGGTCGCCAGGATCAGCGGCAGCACGCCCAGCACCATCGCCGCCGTGGTCATCAGGATCGGCCGTAACCGGATGCCGGCGGCGTATTCGATCGACTCGCGCTTGGATTTGCCGCCCAGCCGCGCCGTGTTCGCGACCTCCACCATCAGGATGCCGTGCTTGCTGACCAGCCCCATCAGCGTCACCAGCCCGACCTCGGTATAGATGTTGAGCGAAACCCCGCCGAAGCCGAGATAGATGAACATCAGCGCGCCGGCGATCGACATCGGCACGGAGACCAGGATGATGAACGGATCACGGAACGAGTTGAACAGCGCCGAAAGCGCCAGGAAAATGATGATGACCGCGAAGGCGAAGGTGGTGATGAAGGAATTGCTCTCCTGCACATATTGCCGGAGCGGGCCGCCGGTATCCGTTGCGTAACCCGCCGGCAGAATCCGCGCCGCCAGGCTGTTCAACGTCGCCAGCGCCTGCGCCTGGCTGACGCCTGGCGCGGCGACACCCTGGATGGTGGCCGAATTCTGCTGTTGGAAATGGTTGATCGATTCCGGGATCACCGTGGTGTTGATCGAGGCGATCGTGGACAGCGGCACGTTGATGCCATTCACGGAGGTGACGGGATAAGTCTCCAGATCCGCGACATTGATCCGGTCACGTCGTTGCACCTGCGGGATCACCTTGTAGGAGCGATCATCCAGGCTGAAATAATTCACGTAGTTGCCGCCCAGCGCGTCGGACAGGGCGCTGCCGACATCGGCCATGTTCAACCCGAGCTCGGACGCCTTGGCGCGATCAATCACCACGTTTGCCTGCGGCTGGTCCAGCTTCAGATCACTGTCGAGGAAAATGAACTTGCCGCTATGCAGCGCCGCCGCCAGGAATTGTTGCGAAATCGGGTAGAGCTGATTGAACGAATCGGTGGTCTTGATCGCGTAGGAAATCGGCAGCCCCTGGCTGCCGGGCAAAGATGGCGGCAGAAACGCCACGACCTGCTTGCCCGCGATATCCGCATCCATGACGTTCTGCATCTCATTCTGGATGGTGGCGGCGGACCTGCTGCGCTGATTCCAGTTTTTCAGGATGACACCCTCGAAGGACGTGCCCGGCACGTCGACCTGGAAGGTGTGCTCATATTCCGGCAGTTGCAGCACATGCCTGGCCATCGCCCTGTCCCAGATGGCATCCTGGGAGGTGGTGGCGTTCGGGGCGGCGGTGGAGATCAGCCCGAAGAAGCCCTGGTCTTCATCCGGCGCCAGCTCGCTCTTGGCGCCGCTGGCCAGAAAATAAATGCTGGAGAGAATGATGATGGCGAAAATGATCGTCACCGGCACGGTGTTCAGGCTGCCGCGCAACATGCGCATATAGAGCCGGTGGACCTCGTCGAAGCGATTATCGATGAAGGTGATCAGCCGGGCTTCCCAGTCGCGGCCCTTGCGGTCGATCGGCTTCAGGATGCGGGCGCTCATCATCGGCGTCAGCGTCAGCGCGATGATCGCCGAAATGGTGACGGCGCCGGCCAGCGTGAACGCGAATTCGGTGAACAACGCGCCGGTCAGGCCGCTCTGGAAGCCGATCGGCACATAGACCGCGATCAACACCACCGTCATCGCGATGATCGGGCCGCCAAGCTCGCGCGCCGCCAACAAGGCCGCCTGCATCGGCTTGTCGCCGTCATCGATATGGCGGTTGACGTTCTCGACCACGATGATCGCGTCATCCACCACCAGGCCGATCGCCAGCACCAGCGCCAGCAGCGTCAGCAGGTTGATGGTGAAGCCGAGAAACAGCATCATGGCGAAGGCGCCGATCAGCGACAGCGGAATCGCGATCACCGGAATCAGCACCGAGCGGGGCGAGCCGAGAAACGCGAACACGACCAGCGTCACGATCACCAGCGCCTCGATCAGCGATTGCAGCACGTCATAGATCGAGGCGTTGACGAATTCGGTCGAGTCGTAAACGATCGTGCCGTCCAGGCCGGAAGGCAATTGCGCAAGGATTCCAGGCGTGATTTTGCGGATGCCCGCGATGACGCTCAACAGATTCGCCCCCGGCGCGACCTGCACGCCGATGAAGACGCCGGGCGTGTTGTCGAACGCGACATACTGGTCGTAATTATCCGAACCGAGCTCAACCGTCGCGACATCCTTCAGCCGGACGATCGCGCCATTTGCCTGTTTCAGGATCAAATCCTGGAATTCCTGGGCGGTGGTCAGGCTCGTCGATGCCGTCAGCGTCACCTGCACCATGTTGCCCTTGGTATTGCCAAGGGCGGCGATGAAACTGTTATTGCCGAGTGCCGTGTAAACATCCTGCGCGGTCAGCCCGTAGGCGGCGAGCTTTTGCGGATCGAGCCAGATCCGCATGGCGAAATTCTGCGCGCCGAGAATTTCGGCGGTCTGCACGCCCGGCACGGCTTGAATCAGCGGCTGCACCACGCGGGTGAGGTAATCGGTGATCTGGCTCGGGGAAAGGATCGAGCTCTTGAAGCCGAGATACATGGCATCCACCGTCTGACCCTCTTGCAGGGTCAGCACGGGCTGCTCGGCGCCGGTGGGCAACTGGTTCAACACCGAATTGATTTTCGCGCTCACCTCGGTCAGGGCCGAATCCGGGTTGTGGTTCAGGATCAGGTTGATGGTGATGGTGCTGGTGCTGGTCTGGCTGGTCGAGGTCATGTAGTCGATGCCGTTGACCTGAGCGACGGCGTTTTCCAGCGGGGTGGTGATGAAGCCCGCCACCACGTTCGGGTCCGCGCCGGGATAAGTGGTGGTGATGGTGATCGTCGCGTTTTCCGTGAACGGATATTCCAGCACCGGCAGCGAGCCGAGCGCCTTCAGGCCGAGCACCATGATCAGCAGGCTGACAACGATCGCCAGAACCGGCTTGCGGATGA
>Ga0116230_10000205_pt1 | contig 47868 bp, 25 predicted proteins | sample S1TSphfallax_3_FD_88678 | JGI IMG/M metagenome (GOLD analysis project Ga0116230, IMG submission 88678) | Host-associated microbial communities from peat moss isolated from Minnesota, USA - S1T2_Fd - Sphagnum fallax MG | ecosystem: Host-associated > Plants > Peat moss > Unclassified | place...
TAACTAGATAGTTAGTTTGTTAAATATTAAGAAATTATTGCTTAATTAAGTAATTGATAATGAATATTGAATATTTTTAGTGTATACTTTATAATTTAAATATATGTAAATTTAATGATTATTAATTAAATGATTATTTAATTATTTAGTATTTGAATGATTTATAATTTTAAAAACTAAGAAAGTAAGGCATGAAGAAAGTTTTGAAATTACAACTTAGTTTGTGAAGAAGTTACAACTTCAAAACTTATCCCATACTAGTGGGTGCCCGTGACCTTCGACCACTGTGAAGTCCCCCTCATCCTCCACAACATTTGCCAAAGCATATGGGATAAAAGTGAGGTGTTTATATGCAGAACATGTTGAGGAACGCATTGTGAACTTGGGGAACATATTGGGAACCCATTAGGAACTTAAAGGGAACATCATGAGAACACATTGGGAAACAGGGAAAAATGGAAAAAGAATCCTCCCGCCCCCCCAAACTTAAAAGGAATAAAAGCAAGGCACCTTGGGCCTTCCCATTGGCCGAAATTCTACTGTCCATTTGGCTTCAACGGACCTGCAGGGACTTTCCCGTGCCCAGCCCGCTCGTGCCGGGCACCGTCATAGCCAGTCAGCCCCTCTCCCATGCCTAGCACGCACAGGACCTGCAAGGACTCTCCCGTGCCCAGCCCGCCCCTACCGGCCACCATCACAGCCAGTCAGCCCTTCTCTCGTTTTTACCAGGGCCAAGCCCTGTCGTCCGTTTGTGACGGACCCGAGCTCCGTCACAGACAGACAGACAGACAAACGTAGTGAATTTATATATAAGATTGTTTGTTTTTCATTCCCAATTTGAACATTATATAAACAAAAGGGTGTGGTCATCCAATTCCACATTAAAAAATTTGTGCACATGGGATGAGCCAATCAAAAGGCTCAACCCAAAACAAAAAAACAAATTATGCACATTTAAAAAGTATTTACCTTCCCAACCTATTTATCTACCTAGTTAGGTAGGTACCTAATTTGACCTACCCACCTAGGTCGACCTATGTACCTACCTACCTAAATACCTACCTATATTAATAAGTATTTAACCTAGGAAAGTAGAACCTACCAACCTATTTTTTTACCTAAGTAGGTAGGTTTGTAGGCACCTATTTATGTACCTACCTAGGTACCTACCAATTTAATATTTTTATTTTTATTAAAAATATTTAATGCCACGTGGCATACTCACATTGGGCCACGTGTCATAATATAATATCATCAAAGTATTTGAATTGAACGTCCTAGATTATTTCAAAATAATAATAATAATAATAATAATAAATATATTAAGACGCGTGGCATCACATCATTTGCCTTCAATTGTGACCAAAATAGTTGCATCCTAGTTGCATGTGACAATACGTATACAATGAAGTCAAAGGATGAAATGTATTTGATTTTTTTTTCATATAATACCCTTTGTCATTTGCGACTAATTTATCACATGCGACTTGTCTTAGGCGACTAAAGGGATTTTAGTTGCAAAATGTCTCTTGTGACTAAAATTTAATCGCAAAGACTAATCGAAAATGCATGTTTTTCTTCTAGTGTTCTAAGTTATTTTTCTTATCCACCAACTTGAAAATGATGTTTTAAATTTTAGCTTTTCCCCCCTTTTCTTTAAATCTAAGTAGATTTTTCTTAATTCCAACATTCACATGCATAATGATGAATTCTTATGTATACTATGTTACTGATTTATTTGAGACATGAGAGTTGTTGGGAATGTCGCAACTTCAATATGTTGTAGTTTTCTTTCTTGACAATGCTTCCCATAATTTCAGATGTTTGATGAAATTTTTTATTATAAACACAAATTATATATTTGTTCCAACATGTTCCAACTATGCTTTATAATTATTCCTTATGGCTTTTGCTTTTCCTATTAATATTTTGTCACAAATGTATTCCACATGACTTGACTAATGGATTGCATATTTTATCATTGATCTGGCATTTAATCCCATGTTCAAGTCTTCTTTTGACCTAGGATGTAATTGTTGTCCTCCACCTATTTGCATGAGGCTATTACCCTATCGCACTATCCCTTCTTCCACCCAATTTTTTTGCACTGTTTTTTTGGATTTCTACACATTGCATAGACATCAACCCTATTTAGGTTAACATAAATGTCAGTTTCTATATGACATTCTTATGGTTTCAATGTCATGCTACTACCAATGTGTTAGAGTTTTTTGGTTTTTGCGCATTCCTTTTTCTCGTCGTTCTATCTTTCCAAAAGTTGATCTTTCTTGAATGATTCATACTTTTGTTTTTTAACGGCTCTCTATAATTTCCTTCTATTTTTCATTTATTTCCAAGCTTGCACCACATTTATGTATTCACATAATGCATCGGAGGTTATAGAAATTTTAGGTTGGCCCTCCACTTAAACCACTTTCAAAGTGATCACTTTGTTCCAAATTTTATTCTCTACACCATATTCCATCAACAAAGATTATGTTTGGCTATAAGCACAAAAGTTTTACAATTTTATTTTAATGTTTGTTACTACATTGCTTGACAATTTTATTTGTGGTTTTGATTATTGTTGTTCTTTGTCCTATTTCATATTTGATTCGCTCCCTACTTGGATTATATTTCCCTTATTCCTTGTCTTTTTCGTTGAACCTTTCAAAATTTATTCTAGTGTTTGATTTCGTTCTTGTTGATTCAAATCCATTTGATTTTTTTCACTATTATTCATGTGCCTTTTGTAACATGGCAACATTTCATGTCATTGGACGTTTAGACCTCACCATAATGGTAGATGAATCAAGGACGATTACTATCTCTCAACATTGTTTCTTGTGCTATGTTTGCTTTTCAACTAGGTTTTCTACATATATCTAAGGACGTTTCGTATGATAACTTTGTTTCAAGTTTTCTATACTAGATTCTTATGACCTCTTTGAAGGGGAGACAATGGTTGGTTGGTTGTGGCCATTATCACATTGTTGGTGATAGCTTAGCTCATATAATTTTCAGGAAACCATCTTGATGATAAAAATCGCAAGTTCTATGGTCAAGATTGTGAAACAATAATTCAAAGTTGATGATACTCTCCTTTAATGTTTTGATATTCTTGCATCCTCTATTTTCATTGAATTATTTAATTCATCGACTAGTAAGGACTTGACACCACCTCCTTTGTTGATGAAATTGTCGAAAGGCATTTTTCAATCTGGAACCTTTTTGTTGTTAGAACCATCCAGCCATGTGGAGAGTATTCAATTTGTTGTTTCTTGCTTACACGCAATGGTGTTGTTAGGACAAACCTCCAACGAGTTGTGGACTTTGGATTATGACAATATCCCTCTACGAAAAGTCCAATTTTGGTTGATTATTTTCAATGGGGATGTCTTATTTGAATTGCCGCCCATCCATTAGAATGTTCACAACCCTTCGCAAATGCAAGGCATGGACAAAAATTACGATGGCCATGCTTGGAGTAAGTTGGTCACAACCAATATAAAAAAATTGTTTAGGTTTAGCTTTAGGAAGGCTCGTTACTTGGGTCTCTTGAGGTGTGTGCAAGATGATTGTGAGAACTTCTTACGGTTTGCCACTCACAATGAAACATTTTGGTGTGGTGAGTGCGTTCATATTGCAATCTTAGGTCAAATGACAATGATTCCTTCCTCTTCTTCATTTGGATGCAAATTTTGTCATTCTTTTCCTTTTTGTGTTACCAATTGAAATGGGTGAATCTATTATGTTGTGCATAAACTTCAATCTATGTTAAGAGCGGTGATTCATCTTGGGGTTCACAACCATCCTATTGCGAATGGAAAGTGTTAAAAGTCAGTCAAGGAGATTAGAAGGTTGATCGCAAAAGAGGTTGATTGCACATTTGATGCAAAGATCTTTTCGATTTCCCCTTAATGCTAGCAAAACCTTCTTAGCGAGTTAATTGTTTGAAGATTCTAGCAATGGCATAGTGGAGCTCCTCAAGGGTGAACAGTTGGAGCACATCTATGACATGTTTTGTGAACTTAATTTTCCCAACATTCATAACCTTGTTGCTTTTTCAAACGTCATTCAAGAGGTGGCTATACTGATAACATACTTCAATTGAAGTCTAAAAGTCAGTATGACTACATCTAGGAGTGTTGCTTCCCAGGGCAAGTTCATGGACATAAGGTGGTCATTTTTAAGATGTCGATAAATGGTGTCGGGAATGGAATTAGCTTTGTCACATGAATGCAACTTGCTATGGCTTTACAAAATGCTTAGATCATGTTTGATCATGTGAAACATGTTGCTAACTAGACAACTATGGCTTGTCATGTGTATGATCATTTTTATTATAAAATGTTGAACCATAGTTGTTTGTGATATGCAATTTAAGGACACCAAAGTTCAATAACTTATGTGGACAAAGTTAAATGAAATGATGTTGAAACACAATTTTCTAAAACCCAATTTCGAAATATTCATGGTTAACTGATGCACCCCCAAGCTCTTTGATGGACTCAACTACGAGTTCAAAGGTGAAAACATAAAAAAGAAAAGGAATTGGGGCACGCTCTTTGGCTCACAACACTTCATGGGTAGAGGTGAGGTTTGAGGCAAATTTGTAGCTTTCATCAACAACTTTCCAGCAATATGTGACATGCCACCTACACACAAGGAAATTAAGGCGATTCTTGACTTTTAGTGGTCGAAAGTTAAATTGGCAATTTGACTTCGAGCTCTTCTTTTGGCTATAACTTGTGCTTTAAGTACCCCAATGGGTCATGCAAGCTCATTTTAGACATCTATGTTCCAATAACTTTCCAATGATATAAGTAACTTTTCAATCCAATGAGTTTTGACCCTTGTAATTACTCTTTGAAAATTTGGGAGTCCATTGGGAGTCCAATTCCCAAAGTGGGAGTTCATTTGGGAATGTGGAGGTTCATTCCCTCACACTTTCCCACACTCCGGGGAGCATGAAATGTGATTCCTGTGCTTCATTCTTGGTCCACACCTTTGCAACCCCTTACCTTGGTCACAAACCCAAGGTTAAGGTTGTGACACCAACAATGCACAAACCAATTGGAACATTGTCAAAATTGTTTATGGTTTCAAGGACTCTTCTATTAAGATGGTTAATAAGGAACACATTTATTTATTCCATTGGACTTAATCATTTGATAATCACACCAAATAATTGATCAGACCTGAGTTGCAAGATGAGCACAAGGTTTTTTGCCACAAGTATAAGAATGCCACATCCCTTGGGATGTTGACAATCATTATGCTCTAATTCGTTGTTGGTGGCTTTCATTTGGGGCTGGTTTTGAGGCAAGTGTCCATGAGCTTGACAATTAGCTTAACTTTTGGCATTTTTGTGTAAAACAATGGGGAGGATTCATGGTCCATGTGAGTACTTCTTTTGTTAACTTCCTATGACTTCCCTTCTTTTTTGTGCATTCAAAATTATAAGATGTCCATTTTCACTCAAGTTCCATTTGCAATTTATCTCCCTTCCGTTGTAACATTTCAAATTTTTCTAATATTTCATTTCCTTTGATTTGTAGAAGTTTAATGATGAAGAGTGGGTGAACATGTCCACTTGTAATTTAGCCAAAACTATGCATAACATTTAGTTGTAGCACTCAAGGAATCACAACATTTGTCTATACACAACGACATTTAATGATTACGTTCGGGCTTTCAAACAATCTACATTGTATAAATAATACTTGTGAAGGGGTCCATATGGTCATGGACCTAATAAGAATGATTTTGTATTGAAAAAGGCCCAATGGTTTTGTGATTCTACTAGACTAGCAGATGTTGTGGCAAATTACACATCTGGATTTTCCTTTTCTTATTGTGTTCTACACCTCAAGGGGGAAGAGGTTTTTGGGTTTGCCAAACAATTCATTGATTGTCCTCTTGGTGCAGAGAATGATTATCATTGTCCTATTGATGCGAATTTCTCTCATCCATGAATTCATGTTGGTCAACCCAATGTTGTTGGGAATGTAAGCATGCAACAACGACTTTTTAGTTCCAATGCTTGTTCACCTTTGGTATTTCGAGGTGGTTTAGAATTGAAGGAAAATATTTGTGTTGATGGCTGGTGGCAGATTGAACATTGCCCACCCTGTTCTGTTGTTTGATGTTCTATGTTCTAGAAAACCTCAGGGTTTAAATGTAAAGTAAATATCAACTTTTACAAATATGTAAGTGGAATTTTTGTTCCATGTTACTCAACGTTTTGGGTACAATTTCATACTGAATCACTAGAACACCATATGCATTGGTTTTGTCATGATGATTTGAATCATTTTGTCAATGGAACAATGTGAAAATATGCAATTGCTAAACCTTCAGTGCCAACTATATGGCTCATCCAAAAAGGTATTGATTTAATCAAAGGAGGTAATAACTCTAAAAAAAATGGGGCTATTTTTTTACCATATTTGTGTTGGAAGTTTATTTAGTTCCTAATTGTTTAGTCCAAGTAGTTCACATGTGGTTTATATGAGTGCTCACAACATTGTGTGACCAATTGATGCAAGTTGTTGGCCCACAATTCGTGGTGGCAAAAACGTGAGACGTTGGTTGAAGTGTTATAAAGTTTTTGAATTTTTGTGATAGTACATTAGAATCTTAGTCATAAACCTTTCTATAGCTGGTTGGATTATGTAAGAAAGTTAGACACTAGTTTTGGCCCATTCGTTATGTTTTCCACTTTATAGCTTTTGAATCATAGTAAAATGATGTTTATTTATGTATAATATTGTAGCCATTTCAACACATGTTTGTCAAATATTTAATATATTTTGAGAAGTTAATTTTCATCAAATATTTTTTAAGTATGTAATTCCCACACATTTCAACATTTAAAAAAATATTGTAATTATTGTTGAAGAACATTAGACATTTGGAGCATTGTTTGCATGAAGGATGATAAAATGCATCAGGTAAAATTAGCAATAATGCTTTCAAATGTTCACATGGTGATGATGTTGATGGCTTTCTTGGCCAAACCCAAGTTTAAAGTCAATAAGCCATTGTTCATTTTAGAACAGACGATGGATGTGACATGACAAAATATTCTAGGGCTTGTCAAAAAATATTTTACCACATCATAGAATATTATGTGACGTGGCAAAATATTTTGCCACCTCACATAATATTTTGTGATGTGGTAGAATATTTTGCCACCTCACATAATATTTCATGACGTGGTAGAATATTTTGCCACCTCACATAATATTTCATGATGTGGTAGAATATTCCACCATGTCACGTTTTAATATCCACGTGGCAAAAAAAATATTAATAATATTCCATGGCATGGAATATGTTCTAAGATTCCTTTTTTACTCACTTGAATAGGTTCGCCCACTCATGTTCACCCAGTCACCTACTAGCATTGTTTGGATTGCATATCACAAACAACAATGGTCATGACTTTGTAATAAGTTAGATCATATACATGGCAAGCCATAATAATCCACATGTCAATGTGTTGAACATGTTTAAACATGATCCAAGAATTTTCCACATTCCCCCAAGCTACATTCGTGCATCCAAGTTAATTGCACTCCAAACCCCATCAACGGACCTCTTGATAATGAAGACCTTTTGACTAGAAATTTGACTTAGAAAGCAACATTCTTGGATGTAATTGTAGCAATTCATGGACTTTAATTCGAGAATATTGTTAATGTAAACTCCACCTAGTTGATGTTTGAAGGAAACAACAAGGTTGCAAACATTTAACGAGCTCAAATTTATAAACGTGTCATGTATTTGTTCAAATTGGTCACCTTTTGTAAGCTTGAAGCTACCATCACCATTATTAATGATCAAATGTTTGGTCAACAAAGATTTGATGGTGCTTAAGGAAATGCCAAATGTTTTTGCATTCAATGTTAAATTGACATATATTTCAATCAACATTATAGTCTTTTGATAATTTGTTTACACTTACCATTTGCAATGAAGTGCAAATGCACACCAAGGTGAATCATCGTTGTTGAAATGAATTTGAGACTATGGACAATGTAATAATTTAACCTTTGCAATTATCGAGAAAATATGCGAAGGAATTATAAAATTTTCATCCAAATTAGGAAGTAGGAAGATCGAAGATGATTTACCCTTTGATCAAAATGTGGGTTGATTCACCAATCTTGACCGTTTCTTTGCAAGCTTTGAAATGGATGAAGCAATTGTAATCATCCTACACACAACGCAAGTGGCCCAAATAGCAAACCTTCCTAAAGTTCAAGCCAAAACTATTCTTGATGTTGGTTATGATCACCTTGGACCAAACATAACCATTGTACTTTTTGTCCATGCCTTGCATTTGAGATGAGGAGTGACTATTATTGGACATGGGGGTCATTTGGAACAAAATGTCACCATTGAATTTCATGGGTAGGAAAGAGACATCTTGAATGGCAATCTTGTCATAATCCAAATTTCTTAATTTGTTAGAATTATGTCGTGTGAATGACATTGTGCAAATGCAAACAACTACTAATTGAACACTTGTGAAGGATGTGGAAAGGTGTGATGTGGGTTGAGGGAGTGTTGATTACAAGGCAATAAAAGGATCATGGTCTTGACATGATGTGATGTTTTGCATCTAGGGAGGCGGCTCTTCTTTTAATGATGAATTAAACAAATTGATGAACATAGATGATGGCAAAATGTCCGAAAGTTGAAGATCAATGTCAATATTTTCAATTTCATGCTTTGTATTTTTGTTTAGAAATTTTGCTCTGACTAGAGATGCAGCAATACTTGGCGTCAAGATGGTTTTTTGCAAATGGGTTAGAACATTGTCACCAATGACTTTGTATTGTCCAAAGCACACAACCCAAACTATCCTTTTTGTTGGGGTGGTTGGCATTTGGTACAATGAACTTAAGACATTTTTCACATCATATGTTACACCATTGGAGATATGCAAAGAACCTACTTGGAAACCTAAAATAACACACAAACATTGCTTAAATGTGTCATTTGAATCAAATTCATTGACTAAGATGGTTAGCCCAAGCTATCCTTCAACACAAAAATGGACACAGTCACGAGATTATCAATTGAATTGAAACTAGTGATGGGAAAACTCATGATTTATAAAAGTTAGAAATGCATGACACCTTAGAGAAGAATGCAAACAAGTATGACAAGAGGGTTTGGCAAACGAAGATTGAAAAAAGGGACAAGAGTGAATAGTTAAACAAGAGTGGGAGTGGAATGTGCAATTCCAATTCAACCTTCAAAAGAGTTTTCAAGTTATAATTTGAAAAAAAACTTATTCATTACTCTAGAAATACAAAAAACAAAACTATTGATTACCCCTCATATTCTAGTTTCAAGAATATCATTGAAAAAAAACACCATGTAAAAAAACTATCATTTGGAGATATGATGGCAAACCAACCTTGAAGATATTATATCATATTGGTAGATATTTGTTTTTGTTGTTGCCAAATGACAAAAAATAATTTGAGTTTTTGGACTTGTCATATTGCAACTATTTGGAATATGGTTTTTACTAGGAAAATTAACCTCCAATAAAATCAATCATTAAAATCGAAGGGGAATGAATAATAACTCATAAGTACAATTTGAAAACTAAAACTTCCAAATAACAAACTATACTTTTGTATCAAAAGAAACGCATAAAAAAAATCACACCCAATGTATGCAAGTGAACAACTTCAAATTACATTTGCATTATGATGTGTTCAAACAAGGTTAATAATTTGATTGAGCTAGAGAATTCCTAATCAACAAAAACTATGGGTCATCAAGGATTAGAGCATTTCGGTGTCACTTTTTAAAGCTCAATTGGTCCCTTCAAGGCAAGTCCATAGAGAACAAACATAAGTACCCCCATCCTTAATAAAGACAATCCCACAATATGTTCTAAACTAAATCCCATCACACATGACACAAGTATCCACAAAACAATACACAATGCGAAAACTCAAACATGAAATAACTTTATTCCCTTGTCTACACATTGTTATCCCCACATATTTAGGCTTTTTGACAATTTGCCTAGGAGTGTTACAAAGATGAAACAATGTTTTGGAATCCCATAACATTTCCCAAGATTGAATTTTTTCCAAAACAATAGTTTCAACCTTGGAGCTCCCAATCACATGGGTATTCTTTCTCCTAGCAATACAAACATACACACACAATTGGACAATAATATATTAACAACAACCCCAACTTTGCCATAGGAACCGTGTCCCAAACCCTTAGAGCTAGTCATCATTTCCTTGAATCAACCTTTACATTTTACTACTAAACCCCCAATTCCTTTGTTGAAACACAATACGTAGTGGATATCAAATGCTTCTAAGAAGAAAAACAAGTACACAAAATGAGACATTCTTCCTCCACTTCTCTTTGCAAAAACTTCACATTTCAAGTTTTCTTTGTTTCTAGAATCTCTAGCCAAGAGTATGACACTTAGCTGCTTCACACAGTGTCAACAACTCCTCCATATAATGTTGTTTCCCATGTGTTATGCACTTGAGACCAATCAAATCACACCCATTTTGCAAAGCAAACAAGAATGCACCTCCAAGCTCCAATGCCGAGTGCCGTAAAAACACAAAATCCAATTGTCTCGCATAAACAACAACAAACAAAACTAAACGCACAAAAAGAGGAAAGAAACAAAAGAGCTCATGCTCATCAACACTGGTTATTGTTGCACACAGCCGCTTGATTCCTTAACCATGAATGATGAAAGCCAAAATTGACAAGCTCAAATGACGCAGCAGAAATGGATGGTCCACAAAGACACTTCAGCCCTAAATCCACGTCACACCACTTTTCTAAAGGCTAACTCTGCACCTTGTTTGGGAATCATAAAAGAATAATACCAGCTTGAAAGTGGCCTGATTCTGAAGTATTTCTCCAGCATATGCTCAAGTGGGGTACATATTCTCAAGGATGCCTACAATGTTTATCCAGAACAGTCAGTTGTCAGCTCTAATTTAAGAAGAGGGGGGCGGGGGCGGAGCAGAGTTTGTTGACCGAAACTCATATCATGACATGTCTTCTCCAGTGTCAAGTCAGACACGGATGGCAGATCTACCCACCAGCATCTAGACTCATTGGGAGCAGTATTTATCCTCCAAATTTGTGATGTTGCTCTAGTGGCAATCATTCACAATAATATATTTAGCCAAGTTTGACGATATTCAAAATATGAAAGTAGAAAAATCTTAAGCATCCTTTCATGTTGTAGGGAGTTGTAGTAATAATTGGCGATTTTTTTCTCAATGAAAGGGAATTCGTGTTTGAATATTCCTTTTTCAAATTTTTTCCCGCAAAATGGCAAAACCTTGCCACAAAAAACTCACTGATTAGGAGCCTTCTTGGCTGCTGGCTCTCCTCTAGACAGACACAGTCTTCACAGTTTTAGCTTATTATATCTATTCAGAGCATCTTCACCCACACCCCCAATCTCATTTTTCACACAAACATTGGATTTTAATTTTTCGAATTTTCAGTGTGAATTTGACTAATTTTGTTATTAAAAAATTGTGAAAATTTTGATATCACAAATTGATTGAAAAAGCCGCATTCCCCATCCTCATCCATTAACATGAAAATTTGAACCTTATAAGGTGAGAGATTATTGTAGATGCCATCACGTGGCCCAATTGTTATGATCTGTCAATCAAAAGCAGTCATTTTGTTTTACCACTGGGTCCTTTTGGAAACCACCATGTTTGGAGGTTGAACCAGTGTTGAGGAAAACTGGCAAGGGTTTGAAGTCGGATCTCACCTTGAAACAGACCAGTTTTCACTTTCGGGTGAGAACTGGGAATACTTGAACCCAGAGGTTCTCACAGGAGTGAGAATTGCCAGTCCTGAGAACTTCTTAGGGTATCATAGTTAAGTAGGCTTGATGCCCACTGATGGTTTACAAGTCATGTCGTGGGATATTATGGGGCCTAGGGGGTTATGTGATGCTGGATTTTCAGTCTATTTTTTTTCCTCTTTGTGTTGAAGGCTACTCTTTATTTCTCTATTGTTTCTGTTTTCCTCTTCCCTTTGTCCTCTTCTTTGTCTTGTGTCTGAAGATCCATTCTTCCATATCAATAGGTGAGGTAACACACATATCTCTAAAATTGGTTCAATTGGATGTATATCAATAGGAATTGGGGTTGGTTCTCACAAAAGTTTCCAAAGAACCATCTCAGTTCAATTTCCCCCAAATAAACAGAATCTGGTTTCCCAGTTAGGCCAGTTCTCACATTTTTCACAATAGTTGGTTATTGTACACCATTTCTCTAAAACAGTGCTTGATATTTTAAATAATAAAAGTATTAATTCCTATGCTGTGTAAAAGCCCTTTTGAGGTGGCCTTTACCAGATTTGGGCCCATGCTTGGCTTCAACTCATGGGGCCCTTGTTCTTGGTCGACCCTACACAAAAGACCTGATTTGTTGAGTACTAGTTCCTTATATTATTTGGTGGCTTCAGTACAACTTAATTATTTTTATAGTTGCCAAAAATTGCAAAAACAAAATTCTCAAAGAAATCACTTTTGTGAAAGAAAATAAAGGATGTTCTGGACTGTTCTGGAATGTATTATTTTCGAAATGGAATCTTCAAAATCAATTAATTATGTGGCAGATATGTGCTCAAGCTGCCCCTCTTATATGAAAGAGTCCGGATTTTTGATGAACCTGTCCCACGGTTGGTCTCAAATCCTCAGAGTCCCTGGCACCCAACTTCAAAGGGTCAATTGTCATCTAGAAAGGAGAAGGGCACAAGTGAGTTGTGTGAAGTGGAGACTTGAGGGAACTAAAATCAGAATAAAATATACAATAGATGGGTACCAAATAGGTCAAAATAATATATAGGATACGAGAACTAAAAAACAGCAATGAATTAAATGCTGGAAGCTAGTGCAGGGACAAGAATGAGCCCTGGTAATGGCATTGTAAGACAAGGGTGAGGCATTATGTGTCAGATCTGGAAACCAACCAATGATGAAGTTTGTAAGAATTTATGCCAACCCTTTGGAATTGTGCTCGGAGATAAATTATATAAGTAGCCTAGTTGGAACTGCTAAGTGCTGAGTTTTATTACAAAGATAGAATATGTTTGGAAAGACATCTGACACACTGCTACAGTTGCACACTTTTTGCATAAAGAATAACTGGCCTAAAAACGATCCATTCACCAATTGGCCTAAAAACTGGCTAGTAATTGTTAAAAAAGCTTCCATGCTAGGCTAATTATACTATTATGAGTGAAAATACTCAAAGTTTAAAAAACGTTCCTTTCAATTTTGTGAAGGACAATAGAGAATATTTTGAAATACTTGGGACTGTTTTTATTTTTCAACATGAAATCTTCAAATTTAACTCATTATTATATGGATATGTGTTGAAGCTCCTGTATTATGGGTAGTAGATACAACTTTGTTCCAAATGGGCTTCACTCAGAATTTCCATTTAAGAAGGAAGAAAAGACCAGCAAAGTTGTATTGAGGGGCAATTTGGTGTCAGCCCATTCTGAGTCTTGGCCAGGGCAGGGGTTCCTGATTGATCGACGGCAGCTTGAGATGAGTGTTGTACAGATCTTGATTTTGAAAGAAACTTTTGTTTCTGTTTTTATTGAATTTTATTTTTTGAGTTTTTCATTTCATAGATCCTCCAGTGGGATTTTGAGAATGATTTTTAGGATTTAGTGAACTTTTAGCTTTGGAGACTTCTTGAAAAGCCTTAACTTAGTCCCCTGTAAGACCAAGTTCAGTTTCATCTTCATTGCACTCAACTAAAACTAATAATTCTTAAATGAGTACCATGCTCATGGAGTAAGGTATTAACATATCAAAAAAATGGGGAGGAACACAATTAAAAAAAATAAAATCCTAAGAGCCAATGAAACAGGTTATCAACCCACTTTTTTTTTCCCCTCTTCAGAGGAAAGGGGCTGATTTTTTGGGTTTGTTTCTAGGGACATGAGGAACTAATGAATTGGCAACCAGTTCACCAATTCTGGAACCCATGAGTTTGGATGCCACCTAATATGAGTTCGCCATTAGTTCATAGAGAAACAGTAGGCCTAGTTTTAACAAAATGTAATGATACAATCTCATTTCATTTTATTTTTGTTAGTGATGCAACTTGCACCCAACCAAGTTGTGAGCCATTGCCCTTGCATCATCCTCACGGTTTTTTGGTTCCTACAATTGCAAGTATCCTTGTTTCTTTTTCTTTTTTCTCTTCTCTTTTTTTTGAAATCAAGAACATTTACTATACATAATTATCTGTGTAAAAGTGTGATTACATTAGCACCTAATGGAATGTGGTCGTCAGTTCACCAATTTGGGGGTGACATAGTGTGCTGGGTGATGCTTTTAAGCAAGGACTACTACACATTCACTTGGGTCTTCAACACTTTAAGTAGCTTGGGAATAGTATTTTCAAACACACCTATACAAAATGTATAGTAACTTAGAGCTATGGTAATAGATCAGGTATGCATTTTGGACTCTCCTAGAAGTAAGTGAAGGAAGGGAAGTGATTTCAATAGCTTTATATAAACATATTTTGCATGTAGATTTGATCCATTATTATACATCTAATTTTATTCCATTCTTGTGCAATTTTGGTTCGATTCCATTTAAAAATATTATTCGAATTAAAAAAATATGTTTAAAGAAAATGAGTTATTCCAACATGAAATTATTTTAGATAATTAGTAAAATTAGTGTAAATACCATAGGATAGACCTTGTGTATTTTACACCTCTCTGTGTTCAAGAAATTGCTACCGTAGTACCTAGCCTAGTTGAGCAACAAGGTGCCTAATAAAGTTTTTTGGTCATCTATATTCAGTATTAAAAATACTAATATTTTACAATTTGACATTATACTAAATAAGGAAGCTAGTGTGGTTGTGGTTTTTTTTTCAGATTTTTGGCATGGCACGTAGGTATTTTTCAAAAAAATTGGCAATTCCAAACAGTAATTAATTAGTGCCTAACCAGGCAAGATACTATGGTTGTCATTTAGTTCTACATCAAGTGAACTAACATACTTGATGTGGTATCTGAATGCAAAATATACATGGGTGTGAGGCGGCCACTGCATGTGGCATTGATGTTCGAAAGCATGAGATAATGTACAAGACAATATTCTCCGGAATGATGCTATGGCATTGATGTTCTGAAGCAAAAGAGATGAAGCACAAGACAATATTCTCTGGAATGACCCTGCTCCTTTGTTGTTTGGAAGCAAGAGAATGATGCAAGACACACTACTCTCCAGAATAAAACTTTGATGCTTCTTAATTAGCCATTTAGGGAGGTATCAAAGGAAAAACCCCTTCTTTTGATGCCCTCTTCATTAGCAGTTCAAGAAAGCATCAAAGGAAGAACCCCATCTTTTGATGCCTTCTTCTTGTAACCCAGGGCTTTGGTAGGTTTTTGGGGCAACTGAGTGCAATTAAGAACATCTCCACCTAAAAGCCATAAAGTAGTTTGTACAATATATTCTGGATGAAGTGTGTAATATTCAAGTAGTGTGAAACTCACTTTCAGTCTGAAAATATAGCCAACACCAACTACACAGTGCCCTCTATAAATCCCTGCGCATGAAAATGATTGTTTTTAATTGACAAGCAATTAATGATTGCTTAGGTGGTGATAGGTATTTAAATAGTTTCACTTTCTGCTGCTCACTTTTTCATGTTGATGGGTGGGATAGGGGAATTATCAACACGGTATGTTGGATGCGGTAAACACTCATAGCACTAGAGGTTCTAACAGGTCCTCCATCAACAAAATGTTACCTATTTTCTATATAGTTAACACCTTAGATTAGTGCTAGATAGCACAGAGAGTGCATGTACATGATGACATGGTGTTATGGTTTCCTACCTAAAAAGCTAAAGATGACCTGTCTTTAGCAATTATAATGCACATTTGGAATCATGTGTTAATCAAGAAATTCTCCTAAATTCAATAAAGCTAGGGTGATATTACTCAATCCAACTTGGGTTCAAAAACAAGGGATCTGTATTCAGGGTCCTTGATACCTCTTTGAAAGGCAAAATTGGCACTTTATTACCAATTCTATGTCCTGATCCTTACTTTTATGAGCGGGCTCCACTCTTTACATTATCCCAATGACATCATAGCTTCAACGTTTATTTTACAATTTAAGTTTCATAATTCTTAAAGAAACCTAAGGTTACATAATTAAAAAAACTTAATCTGTTCCTACTAGGAAGGTGTAATCAAGAAATTATGATAGGAAAGATTGGGGAGTACAAAATAGTGAGTTAAAGGACCTTTTCAAGAGGTGCTATAAAACATTAGCTTTTTAATTCAAAATTTAAGATTCCTAAAGATGAAAAAATATTAGCTTTCTAATCCAAAATTTTACGTTCTTAAAAATTTGGTGGTAGGTTATTGTCAGCCTATCATTGCCTTAACATCAAGATAACACCTGATGTCACATTAGATATACTTAATTATGTGACATTGTTGGTGTGAATCAGTGATCAACCTTGTATCTCTTAACACTGACTGAACTTGTATTCAACATCAAGTGTGATTGGTGCTTTATTCATGTACTTTTTAAAAGAGTTTTTCTTAGGTGTAAGAGGTGGTCGTGTGATGGATTTACTTTTGGTTTTGCCATTTCTACTTCTGATGCCAATCAATTGTGGACAACATTTGTTACCCACTCAAGCAGACCCTATTGAAACATCTTACATCAAGATTGGATAGAGCCCCTTATTTAGCACCAAATTCAAGGGCATCTGGTCCTACTGGGTTCAACTCAGTTCTATGTGGAATAGGTCCTATTGGACCTGTTTACAGTATAAAAGGTCCCACCTCTGAAGAAGTGGACCATTCAAACATGGATTAAATAAAACAGTTAGAGAGAAACCAAAGTGTTTTTTATTTGGGGAAGGGCTCAAATGTTCAACCCCTAAAACCACTTTTAGCATCACAAAATATGTTTAATTTGCAAATATACAGTAAACTCTCTCTAAACTAATACTGTGTAAACTAATATTCTCTCTAAACTAATATGCAGGCATAGGCCCGTGGCGGGCCTCATACTTAATCTAATAATTCTCCATAAACTGATATTCAATATTTTTTTCCAGTCCCATAGCATTTTATAAACTAATATATCATACATATGACACCAACCCAATGTATTCTGAGAGTACCCAGAGTGCAGCTTTCCACAACCTCACTTTCTGCCAAGATTTCTATCACTCATGTCATATGATCTTCTACATGCTTCTTTGATCCTCCACCAAGCTTCACAAGGTTCCATTACCTTCCCCAATGATCCATGACCTTCTACTAACCTCCATGACCGTCCATGCTGCTCTGGCAGGTTCCAGAATGATTTTTGTTACCCCCCATATAATTTGTGTAAACTAATATCCTCCATAAAGTAATATCTTCCGGCCAGTCCCAAAGATATTAGTTTAGAGAGAGTTTACTGTACCTGTCCTTTACTTGTTGCCTTATTGAAAACATTCTGCTGTGACACCAGAGGATTTGTCCTAGTTGTAACACACACAAAAAGCATGATCAATAGTTTAAAGAAATGCATGGTTTGTACATTACTAAACATCAATAGAAATATAATGAAAGGTGTTTTCTATTCACAAATTAGTCATCTTGCATGACGGAGCGAGTGTTGGTTCACTGGGACCCTATGATTGGTGATGCTCATGATGACCCAGTTGAAGTTAATCCATGTCTCTTTTGAGTTAATTATGTGAACTTGAACTTCACTTCAAAACTTGTAAGCCAAGGAGTGTGAGTTCAATCTAATAAAATTGTTAGGGTAAATATGCCAGTGTCTGAACACTTTTTGGGAGCTTAAGATCCTTTGACGTAGCTGAAATGCCTTTAAAGTTCAAAAAGAAATTGTGAGTCTCCACTTAACGCACCCATCATCTTTAAGATTGTTCAAAATGGACAATAAATGATGAAGATATAACCCTTATGAGTGTTTGGTTTCATAATAAACATTTGAAGCTTAAGATTATTGAACATAAATCATGGTTGCTTATGAAATTCAAAGAAGGATTGTAAAGCTTAAGTTGGCACTCATATTTTTTTTAGATTGCTCAAAACAAATAAAAATGAGAAAAATTTAGGATTCAACAGTAAAGGGGGTCTCCAACAAACTTTGCTCATTTTCATCCTACATTTTTTGAATTGCTCACTCGCCTCTAAAGTTTAAAAAGATACTGTAGACCTTCACTTGGCGCTCGCATAGTCACAAAGATCACAAAACCAAAAACAAAAAATGAAAAATATATGAATAAATGTTCAATGATAAACGTGTCCACCACCCTGATGTTAAATAAAAATGCAGGCAGTACAAAACCACTGCTGCATTTCTTTTCTCATGCCTGCCCAGATGCCCAATAAAAATGTGTTTGGTGAAGTCCATACACATTTGAGTCCATGAATTATGAACATTAAGAAACGTGTTATATCCATGTTTCTTCATGTCCAGTACACACACAAAACGTGCACAATCAGGGGCCCAAATGCGTTTGGTCATCACCCATATTTTTTTGGAAAATACTGGATCGGGCTAAAGGCCGACTGTGAAAAAAGAAATGCAGCAGTACTTTTGTACTGCCTGCATTCAAGACTTAAGACCTGGTGCTGGGGCGCGGGGCGTCTACCTAGTTTGAGCTTGTTTGGAAATCCTGGTTTCAGTGTAAGTTTGGATTTCTTAAAAGATCAACATGTATGTACCTACTTACACTACTACAAAACTTTTCAATTTTTTGATATAAACCTTTTTAGTGTTTTTTCCAAAAAATTAGAAAAAAAAAATCTAATTTATATTTTAAAAAAATTCTCCAAAAAAAAGCAGTCATCTCTCATATTTATATAATATTGTTGAAAATGACAAAATTTGTCAAAAAAAATCATGAACATCTCTCACAACACATGTGTGAGATAAACATTGTGATTTCATCCGATACAATGTATAATACAGTAAACTCTTTCTAAACTAATATTGTGTAAACTAATATTCTCTCTAAACTAATATGCGGGCACAGGCCTGTGGCTGGCCTCATACTTAATCTAATAATTCTCCATAAACTGATATTCAATATTTTTTTTCGGTCCTATAGCATTTTATAAACTAATACATCATACATATGACACCAACCCAATGTATTCTGAGAGTACCCAGAGAGCAGCTTTTCACAACCTCACTTTCTGCCAAGATTTTTACCACTCATATCATATGATCTTTTACATGCTTCTTTGATCCTCCACCAAGCTCCACAAGGTTCCATTACCTTCCCCAATGATCCATGATCTTCTACTAACCTCCACAATGATCCTTGATCTTTTACTAACCTCCATGACCTTCCATGCTGCTCTGGCAAGTTCCGGAATGATTTTTGTTACCCCCCATATAATTTGTGTAAACTAATATCCTCCATAAACTAATATCTTCCAGCAGGTCCCAAGGATATTAGTTTAGAGAGAGTTTACTGTATGTGATTTTTACTTGTGGCATGTATTACAGTAATATTGTGATTTCACATTAATTTGTGGGCCCAGTAAGTGCCTTATCTGTTTACATAGTAGTGAGGTTTATATTTCATCATACATGCTTCTGATATGTACCCACTTACATGGTAGAAGGAGAGTGATGCATGAAGGTTCACAAGATAAGGTCTCCTTGGTCACTAGATTGTGCTTCATGACGGGATTCACTATGATCTGTTGGAGGAAGGCCCGGATATTCAACCGATCATAATCTGATCTACTGGATATTTAAAAGTGCCTTTGGTGAATTCAACCACTTGCAGCGTGGGCTGTTGGGATTCAACAGCGGCATCACAAGTGATTGAATTCAATACTTGTCATAGAGGACATTACTAACTAGGTATATATATAATATAATATAGCCCACCAAATTATAACATGACCACTAGGTCCTAAAACTTCCTAGAAATTCCTAATAATAAAATGACCAGGTCATGATTTCTATTAAAAAATTCCATGCCCAATAAACTTTTGAAAAGGGTTTTTGCTCCCTAGATATTTCTCTCGAAAAAGGAGGGAAAAAACTCTAAAGAAACGATCCAAAGTTCAAATCATAATTTATTTGGGACAAATTTTGTCACTTCTTGGACCAAATATTGGGTTTTGGGAATTTTTTTTGTTTTCCTTCTATTGTCAATGTGATACTTTTGGAAAAAGCAATTCCCCACATTATTGTTTTCACAAAATTGAGGGGGAAAAATAAATCATAACAGGTCCAAACAAAAGAAATAAATCATACAGACTATCTAAAGGTGAAAATGCTGCTGTAACTTACATTCGTGAAAAATCATTCACTTAATAACTTACCACGGGCTTAGTACCTAATCGGGAACTACTGAGTACGGAATCGCGGATCTACGTCATCGGGAATATGCTGACCCCACCCGGTTGAAGTCCGGGCAAGACGGGCTAAGTACCGGCCGGCCTGTGGCATCACCGCCCGGCCGGGAGTTTGCGCCGTCTGTTAAAGCAAGGGCTTGTTGGTTTGTAGAGAGCTACACGCACCACTTCTTCTGTGCGCTTGCACTCCTCTGCTCCTCGCCGCGCTCTCAACAAAAGAGCTTTCTGGAGCCTTCTTTTCACTTCTGCTTCAAATCCGGAACCTTCTAACAAGCTTTTTGGAGCTCATTTTGCTTCAGAATAGCTCTCATCACAATCGCCTGAAGTAGATCGTTTTCTAACTTTGCGTTTTCCCATTCCCTAGCCATTTCTTTCCTCCGCTTTGTGCTTCATTGCCTGTAGATGCTTGTATTGGTGCGTAATTACACTCAAGAAGAGTTGTACGAAGTTGGAGTGTTTTTTTGGGTTTTTTTTTAGGAGGATTTTGGAGGCTCTCAAGCCCAAAGTTTGATCCCAAGAAGTTAAGCGCGCGGGGTTGTCGTGCATTGGAGAGTGTAGAAGAAGATAAAGCTTGGTTTAAGAATCTGAAGGCGTTGCAAGGCGTTTTCGTTTCTTTGCTTTTCTGGTTTTGAGAACACTGAATTCAGAGGTATGGAGAATAGGCTAGGGTGCAGTGCTCTCTGAATTTCAGAGTCGTCGAGACTGACGACGCAGTTTTGTTGCGCTGCTGCTGTGGTTTTTGAGGCGCCATCGAACGCGAGAGGAAAACTAGTCAGATAAGGAGTCACGGTGTGATAGTTGTTTTGTCGCAATGCAAGGTCTTGTGACGTTGAGATCACTGGCGTCCTCCTCTGCCTCCAAGGCCGCCGGCAGCAGCTGCATCAATTCGCGATCGCCGGCGTCGATGGCCATGGTGAAAACAGAGGGGACGACGACGGGAGAGGAAAGAGCGCGGACAACAACTCCCGTTTCACTACGCCGCCTTCGCCTGGTTTCGAAGAAGAATAACAACAACATGGCCGCTGCTGCGGCGTTGTTCCGGTCCTCACCGATGCTGCAAGCATGTGCTGTGCCGGCTGCTGCTGCCAGGACAACAACGGATGTCTCCGCAGCAGCGGAAGTTGTTGTAGGCGCTGCTGAGAAGAAGAAAGGGAATGCAAAGATTTTCAAGAGTAGATTGCAATTGGACACAGTAGAGGATGGCCATTGCAGCAGCAGCGGGAGCGAACACGAACCTAGCTCCGTCTGTCTAGCTGCCATGGTCCATGAGTTTCTGGAGCAGCACGAGGGAGAGAATGAAATATGCGGCCATTCTCGCTGCAATTGTGAGGCAGCAGCAGGAAGAGCTGCTTGCAGCAGCGATGGAAGAAGCGCTGCCAATGATAGCGACGATGGCAAGTCCAGCAGCCTCGGTGGTGGACAGCTTCTCGGATCTTTGCAGGGTTTGACTGCATGCACCAAAGACTCTGAGAAGATCTTGCTCTCGGAGGTCACGGAAGCGCTGAATGCAGCAGCAGTCGAGGAAATGAACCGAGGAGCAGAACAAGGACAAGAAAACCAACAACAAGAAGACCAACAAGAAGCCCCAGACTCTTCTTCTTCCCGGCGGCGCGTGATCATGAAGCATCTTCGCGCCGCTGGATATAATGCCGCCATTTGCAAATCGCGATGGGACCACGCGGGAGGATTCCCGGGAGGAGACTACGAATACATTGACGTTGTGTTCTCTGCAGCCAGCAGCGGCAGCAGCAGCCGCAAAAGCGAGAGGGTGTTGATCGACATAGATTTCAGAACACAGTTCGAGATCGCACGTCCAACAAAGGAATACAACGCAATTGTAAAAGCCTTGCCGATCCTCTTCGTAGGAGGAGAAGATCGTCTTCAACAGATCGTCAATCTGATGTCGGATGCAGTCAAGAGCTCGCTCAAGAAACGAGGTATGCCTTTGCCGCCATGGCGGAAGCCAGAGTACATGCACGCCAAATGGTTGTCTTCCTACAAGAGGAGCACAAACCAGTCGTCCAGATCAGGTAAAGATCAGCGCACCAGCAGCTCAGACATTTCTCGCATTGCTATCCGGGATAGTGGATGGGACTCCAAATACACAAAGGAGATGCAGATAGAGTATCAGAAACCTGAGGTGAGACAGCTTTCCATGATGAAGGAGATACAGAAGGGTGCTGCTGCAGCAGTTGATGATGTTGTTTACCCCAAGACAACAACAAACCTCATCATCAATGCCGCTGCTGTTTCTTCTTCCCAGGCTGGCTCCTCCAACAAATCCTTGATTGAAGCTGCTGCCATTGAGAACATGGAGTGGGAGCTTCCGGCTGTAGAGGCAAAAGTGTCTAGAAGACGACCTGCTGCACTCACTGGCCTTGCAGCAATTTTGAAGGAAGCTGGTCTCACAGCAGCAAACACCCAACAACCAAAAGATGAAGGGGAAGAACGACAACATCAACATATAATGCTCAGGACGAGAAGTTTGGCTATGGCAATGTGAGAGCAACACAAATCTCAAATCTCACGTGCTCATCACATGCATGAGCATTTCTGTGCAGCTGGGTGGTTTTGCAATGCTACTAACTAAGCCCAGCAGTAACAGGTGACACACTGAAACAACACATCCTCACTGTACAATACATTATTTCAGTTATCCTCAGGTGCCAATGTATATTGCTGCTATACATATCTCTAGACCAATGTTGTTCCTTTAACAATCCCCCACAAAGAGACTGGGAAAAAGCCAAGTTCCCAAAAAAGAGAGGAAGGGTTTTTTTGGAAAAACCCACAAGCAGTTTTTTGGAGAGAATTTGGAGGCAAAGTGTGATCAAGGGTGGTGCTTCATTTCAGGTTTTCTCTGAGATGATTAAGTCTTCTGCAAATATCATCCTAAGTCTTGTCTCAGTTTGCTGTTTTGTAGCTCCTCAAGGATCTTATTTTACCACTAGGTAGTGAGAAAAATAGTTTTTTGTTTGCAGTTTTGAGAGAGAGAGAGAGAGAGAGAGAGAGAGATTTGGGTAGATTATAAGAAGCTGATAGGTAAGGTTACAAAGGTTTCAAGGGGTGGTGGGTGGGTTCCTTGAGGATCTTATGTACAATGTAGTAGCAGCGAGCAAACTGAGTTACTGTTTGCATTTTTGAGAGAAGAGATTCTTCTGTAGATTATTATTTGAAACTGATACCATGGTTTTCAATAGTGGTGGATTCATCAAGGATCTTATATACATGGTAGTAGTGAGCAAAAGAGTTTTAGTGTTTGCATTTTTGAGGGAAAAGATAGATTTGGGTTAGATTATTATTTGAAGCTTATAATCTAGATTTCAAGGGTGGGTTTCACTCCACCCACGGGATTACATTTCAGATGCTGATCTGCAGCTCTTGACTTGAGTTGTGAAAACACCTCTTCCTCCCATCATTGGCAAGATTTGTATGGAGAGCCCTTTTTGAGCATAATTAAAGGCAAAATATTTGTCTACTACATGCTGAGCCACATCACATGTTTTGCTGTGTCTCTCTTTCTTTCTACTTTGTATCACAATTCTGAACAGGTTCTCCTCATATTCTTGTGATATGTGTTCAGTGTTTGCACCCACTAATCACATCAGTTTTTGGGGTCTGTAGATGTGAAACTGAGCAGTTGTGCACAGAACTGTTTCATGTTGTAAATGTGCAATCGAAGGGCTAGAGTGAAGCAGCACCCACCAGTGGACCCTGTCGGCCGTTCTCTCCATTAGGATGGGCTGTGTTTCTTCATCAGGTTCCTGAACCTGTGTTAACCCAACATTGTACCAGTCAACCTTTTTGGCCTGGTGACCTTTGACCCTTTTTATTTTTTGTGTTTTTTTTCAACCCTGACCTTACTACCCTCCAATCTAGTCACCCTAATTCCCTAGCTACCCTACTGACCTAGTTACATTACTGACATGCAGCTTGACTCTACTATCAATCCCTTACTTATCTGCCCTCTATTTTTTCATGGGCAAACCTCTCTCTTGGTTAAACCTTTGCCTTTTGGCATACCTTCTAATTATTCGTGATTAAACCTATATCTCTTGGCTAAACCTTTTTCTTTTAACACAACTTCTAACTCTTCTTGACTAAGCCTATATCTCTTGGCTTAACCTTTTTCTTTTAACACAACTTCTAACTCTTCTTGGCTAAGCCTATATCTCTTGGCTAAACCTTTTTCTTTTGGCACAACTTTTAACTCTTCTTGGCTAAACTTATATTTCTTAACTAAATTTACTTTTTTGGGCACAACTTTTAATTCTTCTTGGTTAAACTTATATTTCTTAACTAAACTTTTTTCTTTTGGCACAACTTTTAACTCTTCTTAGCTAAACCTTTATTTTAAAACTAAACTTTATTTTTTGAGCACAACTTTTAATTCTTTTTGGCTAAACTTATATTTCTTAATTAAACTTTTTTCTTTTGGCACAATTTTTAATTCTTCTTGGCTAAAATTTTTTTTCGGGCACAACTTTTAACTCTTCTTAGCTAAACCTATATATCTTGTCTAATTTTTTTCCTTTTGGCATAACTTCTAACTTTTCTTGGCTAAACCTACATCTTTTCACAACTAAACATTTAATTTTCACAAAATCTTTCTATCTTCTTGATTAAACATCTATCTCTTGGTAAAAATCTTTACTTCTCAACAAAACCTATATATATATATATATATATGGTTAAACCTCTACCTTTTGGTCAAAAATTCTAATTTTTCTTCATGAAACCTATATCTTTTGACAAAACCTCCATCTATTCATGGCTAAACCACTACAAATTGGCAAAAGTTTTATTTATTATTAACTAAACTTTTACCTCCTGGCAAAACCTTAACATTTTCCTAGCTAAATTTCTACTTTTGAGTAAAGACTTTATATATTCATGGTTAAACTTCACTTGAAAAACCTTTGAACTCTTTTTATTTAAACCTTTACATCTTGGCAAAACTGTTTTTTTTTGGGGCTATATTTTTACATTTTAGTAAAACCTCAATGTCTTCTTGGTTAAACCTTTAAAAATTGGAAAAACTTCTAATTCTTCATGGCTAAACCTATACCTCTTGGCAAAACTTCCATCTTTTCATGGCTAAATTTCTATTTGTTGGCAAAACCTTTACCTTTTGACAAAAAAATTATATATTTTTGAATTAAACTAAAGAATATTTTTTGACAAAATGTTTTAACAAAACTTTTGGCTACCTTATTGACCTAGCCATCTTATTAACATAATTAAATTATTGACCTAACCTTTTCCTTATTTGTGTACATTACCAACCTATCATTTATAAGATGCAATTGTTCACCACAAGATAATATACATAATATGTAGGTATTGCACTAAATGAATTTATAACCACTTTAATCATATTTGACCCCTTGATGCCAATAAATGGTAAGAGTGAATCCAAATATTGCACATTTGATCAACTTTTGTGACCCACGCATAGGTATTGCATATTTTGGTAGTTATTATTATACACAAAAATAGTTGAAGTTCCAATAGCAAAATACAATACATACATATGAAAACAATGCCATTTCAAATACAATATATTTTAATAATTATTAAATATTTTGTTACCAAAATGCAAACATTTTTTTCTTTTAGATTCTTTTTTTAAAATTATTTTTTAATGTCTTTTTCCTTCTAAATTTTAAAACAATTCTTTAACTTTTTCCCCTTTTAAATTTTCTTTTTTTTCTTGTTTTAAATTATTTTCTTTCATTATTTATCACAATTGATTTTTTCTTTTAGTTTCCTATTTTTTATTTCATCATTTTTCTCATTGAGCATGCATATTTTATGCCCAACATTTGGGTATATTGCACAAACCATCCAAAAAAACTAGTCGACATTTTATGCTTCAAATGTGTGTATTGCAAAATCATTCTAGCAAAACTAATGTTTATTTTGTGATCCTTATGCAAGTGTTTCACATTGAACTTAATGTTTTTAAAGTTCTTTTAGTGCAATAATACAACATTGCAATATGTTTCAAACTTGTATTTTAAAAAAAAATTCAACCAAATGTTAATGTAATGTTCACATTCAAAGCATGCAAACATAATACAAATGTGAGATGACAATTACAATAAAACAAAACTTGTATGTATTCGATACAAATATCACATCTATCAAAACTTTAGGAAATGTCCAAAAAATGGAAAACATGAACTCCATGCCATTGTTTATGCCAAAAAAACTTAAGTAAGATATGCATGCTACTTTTTAACCTGCAGAGACCCCTATTTAGACCTATTTTCATTAGTCACCATGTCATGTGCTCATCAACAAGTTGTTGTAACCACCTTAATAGCATCTTGACGAATGTAAAGTTAAAAGTGATATAATTTCACTTAAATGACGTTGGTTACATAATGGTATTTCATAGTTACTCAAAATCTGCATCAAACACATGATACACATTAATATGCAAGTTTGAAAAATGTAAACCAAATTCTCAAAAAATTACATGGGTATGAACATATATAGTTTGTTGATTTTTCTTTTAAAAAAAATTGAAAAAAAAATTGAAAAGAAAAAATAAAGGAAATAGAAAAACAAACTTCATCTTATGGAATTTTGAAGACAAAAAAGATGGAAATATAGGGGGGAAAGCAAAGAAATATTTAGGAAAAACATAATAATAATAAAAGAGAAAAAAACTTCTAGCAAATAAATCAAAATATAGGGTGAAAAGACCCAAAAAAATCTTCTTATTTTTAAGAAAACCAAAAAGAAGAAAGCAAAACAATGAAAAGGAAACTAGAACTAGAATTCTTCTTCTTTGATTGAAAAAAACAAGAACAAACAAAGAAAAGAAAACAAACTTCTTCTACAATTAAAAAAATAGAAAAAAAAGCAAAAAAAGCAAAAAAACAAAAAAAACAATCTTTGTCTTCTAATTTTTTTCTTATCATCTTCTTATTTTTTAATTTTCATTTCCTTCTATTTTATTCTTTTGTCTTCTTCTCTTTCTTTTTCTCACTTTTCCTTTTTGCTTTTGCTCTCAAACCCAAAAAGAAAAAACAAAACAAGAAAAAATGTATAGACATACTAATGTGATGTGCATAACTAATGATTCTACAATAAGCAATGGCAACGAGCGCAACATTGTGATGAAAAAAAGAAAATGCTTGAAAAAGGAAAAACAAAAACAAAAAAGTTGTAACAATAGAGGAAAAGAAAGAAAGAAAAGATGAAAAACAACTAAAGTAGCAACAAAAATGAAAGGATAAAAATGAGAAGAAGAAAAATCTATAACACACACAAAAAAGAAAAGAAAAAAAACGAAGAAAAAAAAGCTGCAGCAGCAATGGAAGAGAAGAAGATGGTAGTAGAAGAGAAGAAGAAAGAAAGACCAAAGAGGACAATGAAAAAGCAGAAAATGGTAGCAAAAGAAAAAAACAGAAAAGAAACAAAAAGAAAACCATGAAAGAGTAGAAAATGGTAGCGAAAGAGAAGAAAAGAAAGAAAGAAAAGAAGACAATGGAAGCCAAGATGATGGTAGCAAAAGAGAAGAAGAAAAAAAGAACAGAAGAAAGAGGAGGGAAAAAAGGGTGGAATTGTTTTGAAGTCAAGGGAAGTGTGGGCAAGTGAAAAGAAAAGAAACCCACCTCAATGTGGGGTTTGGTTTAGGTTAAATGGTTTGGGTTCATCCCAAAACGGCCAAAACAGCCTCATCCACAACTGGTGCACTGGTGGGTGCTGGTTCACTCTGGCCCAAACAAAGGAGAACACCACAACACCAATGGTTCTTAGTATGCTTACATCTAGGTATCAGGCAGGTACACATGTGTCTTGGTTCAGGATGTTAGGCAGGTTCTCTAGTGAGTACTGATATTGTTCATTCTTTTCCAAAAACCTTAAAGAACTAGCAGTTTTTGGGAAAGAATGAACAATGAACTGGTGAGTTGTTTTTAATTGTTTTTAATTGAGAGCCATGGTTATATGCCAGAACTGGAACTGATTTTTTGGAGAATCATGGTTATGAATCCTAAGACCCACCCTGATAACTGTCAGGGGTATGTTCCTGTTTCTAATAACTTCCCAACTTTGCTCCATGCAAGTGTTGGGTGGTTCTTTACTTTTATGAAGAACCTTGGGTAATTAGAACGGTTATGGTTTTGGATCCACAAACAAGTGGAACTGGGGACTCCAGTTCTGGGTCCAGTTCTTCAACAAAAATAATTTCAATTCCGGTTCTAGTTCTCTGGTTCTGGTCTGGGTAACCCAGACTGGAACTGACAGTTAACTGTTGGTTAACTGCCACTTAGGCAGTTTTCTTTAAAATATTTTAAAAAAAAATTGATTCCTATTCCGCACATAATTGGTAACAGGACAGAGATTCTGGGTCCATCTTGAAATATATAAATTACAGAGCCAGTTCTGGATCTGGTTCCAAAAATCAGATCCAATCCCAGTTTAGTTTTTCCTAACTGGAACTGGTGGTTCTAATCCTCCAAACCGGGTAACTGCCCAACACTGCACCATACTGCAGGATTGTTGTGGCCAGTGGATCCCCTTTCAGTGAGAGATGAAGAAAGCAGTTTGTTTGAACATTATTACACCACTCTAAAGCTCATCCTGCATAACAATCTCCACAGTGAGAATCACTGGCAATATCATTGTTTTTCTCCAAGTGCAAAATTATGTAACAATTTGAGTATTGTTTGAAAATCTATCTTTGCATAATTGAATTCCACCATTAAGGATAATTTTCATGAGCTCACACCTTTTTTTCTACGACAAATAAGCATCAGCTTGTTAACCCTTATATGTCAGGGCGGACCAACTTGGTCTGCTTTTCAGTGTATTTGTCTTGCTCTGAGTTTAGGGCTCTCAGAGCATTGTTTTCAATAGGTTCAAGCAGAAGTTCCTGCAAGGATCAACTTCAGCTTGTAAGCATTCTGTGTACATTTTGGAGCGTTATTTCAAACAGCATAGACCTTGTATTTTATGTACTATGGACTGGTCAAGCCTCTGTCCATTATGTTGGGAATGTTTTCAGAGAGTCTGTTAGGGGGCAAGCTAGGTGAAGCACCCAACATAGTGGCAATGGCGAGGCCATTCCATGTCATTTAGGTATGGGGTGGAAGATTCAACAATGGCAAAACATTTGTGTTCAACAGACACATTTTGGTCACTACTACATGTGTACAATCATCATCAGAAGATTATGTCATATGATGTGGTCAAGAAAATGGCATAACCTGTTTCCCCAGACCTTACTGTGAGGATTTATAAACTTGGCAATGAGAGCAGTCTGCATACATTTTCAGATGGTTGCTTTCAATTAGCACAAATCTTCTGGAATTTTCTGCAAGGATTTTAACCTCAAGTTTGATTTTTGCTTTGTTCAAAAACCTTCTCAAAGACTTTAATGGCAGGTTGGTAGGAATGTGTACGAAAACCATGCATGAGTTGAGTGAATTTTTGCATCTGTGCTATTGTGTACTACTATTCCTTTCACAATAACTAAAACAACTTGTGTACAGTATATGGTGATTACTTTCCAACATGGATGGATGAAAACATTAGTTTATGTGCCATCCATCCATTTTAGGCATTCACAAACTAGGGCTTTTTATTATTCGTGAGTACACATGTTGTTTTAGTTATTTAAATGGACGAAATGTCACATCAACAGATGAAATTTGAACAAATTGCTAGCCAAGAAGATGTCTGATTTGTATTTTAATGCATTCAAATCGGGATGTCAACAGAGGAGACTGAGAAGTACCCAGCTCTCATGGCTGATGGAAAAGCAAGCATTCTGAAGGCTGCAATCACTCAATTAATCCAAGGGTTGCCAACAGTATAATGACCAGTGTTTATCAGATATTGAGTTTTTCAATACCCGGCCAAGGAGGGGGTTTTTTCTTGGGGGCGGGGATGTCACATGGTATCAGATAACTGGACTTTGAAATTTCAAAAATACCCTATTATGCCCAAGGGTTGATTTTTGGAATATTTGACCCAAGTGAAGTTTACATTCTTCCAGGAACTAAGTGCAAACACTATATAAAGTCATTACACACTTTCTTAACTGTATGCATGCTTACTGTCACATTGTGTTTTTCTGATCAGGTTTATGCAATGAACCAATAGAGTGCATCACTGGGTATATGTGGAATGTTTTTTTCTGTTTTCTTCACCAAGAACCTCCTTATAACCCTGCTTTGAAATCTGGTTGCATTTTATCCATCTGTGAAATCCAGATTTCACCGCAGACTTAATGTTGTATGGATAAAAACATAAAATATGAAGGGCAGCAATAGAAGAGAAAAGCAGAGATAACCACACAATTTGGAGGCTTCCTACAGATTAGAAAACCTCACAGCACATAACTATGGCAGCTCGCTGGAACCTGATCAAGTCTGTGCAGGTCCCTTCTCATCATTGAGAGGTTTCACCAATGTGAAGCAGTCTCGCCTGGATTGAATTTCAAACCTATCAATTGCCAATACCAAATGTGCATCAAAGCTCATTTCAGTGTCTCTAAATGTGCATCCACTGACAATTTTGAATGAAAACAACTTTGAATGAAAATAATATGGCCAATAGGTTTTTTGTAGCTCACCAACTTGTCGTTAAGAGCAAACATGATTGCAATTGCATACTGAACAACATTTCCAACCATTGGAAGTATGATCACAATAATGAATGAGACAGGTACATTTGATGAGGCTAAAGCACCCTATCACAAAGAAGTTGAAGCATGAGTAGTTAATACAACATGAATGTCCTGATGTCCAGAGTTCCAATAAGTTGGAAAATGGTTCAAACAAAAGAGTTTATTGTCTCACAAACTCATATATGAAGATCCCATTGTTTGACTTCTGCTAATTGAACACCCAAGAATTAAATTTTCCATAAGACTTTAAATCATTGAAAGATTTTTTCTTTTCGACTGCCATGTATATACAACAATAGAAATTCACTAGAAAAAAACCATCCAGGGTCAGTTTGCCCAGACAGCTCTATCCTGTCAACAAGATACTTAGAGAGAATGCACATAAATACAATCGAAATGGCAGTCATGCAATTGTGCCCCAAAAGGATAGTACACATTCATTTGATTCAGAGTTTGTTTCATTCATTGGGCCTCTTGCAAACCAAAAAGTTTAGAATGGGAATCCAGTGTCAGCATCTTTACAAAGGTCTCAAAGTCAGAGAGAGGACAATAACTTCCAAAAGCCTAGCCAAGAAACTACACACGTGCTTTTCAGTAGATATCACATGGAATGTATTTTGCACTTGGAGCATCTCCAGCACTGCTCAGCATGCTCCTGCAAAAATATTTCTCACTTTCAAGTTTTAGTTATTTATCTATTTGCAACCCTACCCATAAAACTAACACTGGGACTGCAAATAGGTGGGAGACTACTAAAAGCAATGCATCTGGAGCAATCAAACTATCTAGCCAATCAGAATCAGGGAGCAGTCAATCAATACAATTTGACTGTATTTACTATACTCTTCCAAGGCTCCTCCAGGGCCATGGAAGATGTGGATTTTTCAGGGTCATGGCAGTCCAGTGGATCGATTCATTGGCTATGACTGCTGCACCTCATCCAAGATTTCTAGGCAAGGCCACATACTGGGCACCAATGGAGATGCTCTTGGGTTGTAGTCTATCCAGGAGACTGTAAATATGTAGTGTAAGTTATCAGCATAACTATGTTGCTGAACCTTGATAGTATAAGCAAAGTTGTTCCAGTATGCATCTTAGTCTTTGTAGCATTAAGGTATGCAGGGAGTAAGAGACCCACAACTGCCATCTATTGCAAGCCAGAAGTAATGTAAGTTGTTGCTTGCATCACATAGCAATACAACAACACATCAATACACTAACTCCTATGCCAAGCCACTTAAACAAACTAAGCAATGCAATCAACAAGCAGAAAAACCTATGCAAATCTACACAACATAAGCTCAATACATTTGTTTATTTCTATCCATTAATTCTTTTCGTGTTATCCCATAAAGGACTCTGGACACCTTAACCACTATAATAAAATCCAGAGGTGACCTGTGCTACCACGCATACCTTTTTGAACTTTTGGTCTTTCTTTTGGGTGTGCTAGACCTCCAAACAGAAAAGCACAGCCTAACACAAGTAGCGAGTTGGAGAGAATGGGACCCAGAAGTGATAGTTGTACAACTCATATCATGTTGTTTTTCAAGGCAAAAATATACACAAATTCCACTGTCCATGCTTCAAATCCTATTCAATGCAGACAGGTAATAGATTGATTGCAAGGGAGGGTGGAGACATTCAACAAAATATACATACACATATATATTGTGTGACACATTATCCAGATGTTCAACAAGAGTGGAGTTTAGCTCGAAGCATATAGTGTACATGACCCAGAAAGTCATTGCAAGTGTTGCTAAGTCTAATAGAGTACAAATGTCCTTCTCCATCACCAAGCTGTAGTACAAGCATGTCACCAAGAAGATCATGTGGGAATAACATTATCTGATGTGCATAGACACCATCACTGTTGCATCATGTGTTGTTGTCTGCCACAACACATCTCCATTGTGGCAAGTCCATGGATGGTGATTCAAAGATGTCCCCAAAAAAAGAAAAAACCATCAATCAAACAGATCACTGCAAACATTGATCAAATAACTTGGAAAATTGTATCCATGGAGATCAAGTGACCTAAACCCTACATGGTTTAAGAATAATCCTAACCTACTTGCTGAATAACCACATTGCAAACAGGAAGGCATTGAGGCTCGTGGAATTGTTTCTCTTGAATTCCAGAGTGTTGCTTATGTTTATCCACAACAACACCCCTGATTCCAGAGCCTCTTGTAGTGCATACAAAAACTTAAAATCCTTGAGCAAGTTCAAAGCACATATATAGAATCCAATGCTGACACTTATAAAGCCCTAAGTCTCATACATGTAAACATAAAGACAAAGAAACAAAATTTGACAATTGACATCAGACTACATGTGGCTCAAAACTAAAAAGAATGGAGATCCATCCAAAATTGAAGCAAACAACCATTAGATCATTCGCTATTGTGAGAAACAAAACATTCAAAGTGAATTGTCCAGTACAGAAAAACAGAAACCATGCTAAGCATGAGGCATAACCAACCTAACTATTCAGCGCCTCCTCATCAAAGTACCCAGACGAGTCCAATGTGACCGCATGATCATCAAATATAAGATCAGCCTCTTCATTAGAAAACTAGTCAATGGATCACTCTTTTCAATCACAATCAACTCTTGCATCATTCAGCCAATTGTTCAAGATCATGACAAGCTTGTCCAAGTTCTCAACTCCCAATCTACATGGACATAGGCTTGTTTAGCACTCTTAGTAACACTAAATATCCATTTAGTTTCAATTTGTGAACACAAGATATCAAGAATTTGATGTGCAACAAAGAATACTTTAGAAAATTAAACTTTAGCTTTCCACCGTATGGTAAAAGCATAGTTAGGTGTCTAATTTGGACCATCACAGTCATAGTTTTTCTAAATTATAATTGAGCTTAAAATGTAAAGTGATATTAACATTGTCAATTTTGAATTATTCATGTTGCAATAAAATTTAATTAGAATCATATTAAAAATATGGATCAGTTTTAAAAAAAGAATGGATTCATAATGGACTTTTTAAATGATATTATTATATTGTTCATGCACATAGAATAAAAAATGTCATAATAATGTTAGAATAAAAATAGAAAAATACCACCATCAAATGAGAAATTAAAAAAAAGATGCGATGAAATTTTCTCAATACAATTTTCGAAAATAAATTATCATTTTTTTCTATTTCATATTGAAATTTCTTATCTTTTGTATAGATTGTTTTATCAATAATATGTCTAATAAGGTGGCCTATCAATATTTTTTATGAAAATTATACAAGATAATCATAGGATTATAGTTTGATAATGATCATAATTGCAAGAATTTTAACTATTGTAAGATGTGGACTTTTCGAATGTAAAAGATGAATCATATAATTATTTAATCATGATTTTACTGGACATTAATAGTAGCTCACGTTCTTCAAACTTCAAATGAAGTGCTAGAACAAGGAAAATTCATTCTTTAATAAAACTTGCACAACATTTTCACTTGCCTAAAAAATGGAGTCTTTTTCATCAGAAATTGCAACATTAGTAGATGAACTAGCAACATTGGGATTGAGGAAACAAAAGGTAACGACAAGGAATGGCATCAATGTTTTGTTTTAATATTTTTCCACCATGTCTTTTAATTACAACCTTCCCACCGAAACCTTCATTGCATTGAAATCTTTGAATCGAGAGGCCAATATTAATGTGAATATGCTATGCACTTTTAAAGATAAAATTAGAATAAACACTTGCAAATGGCAAAAACAAAGGTACAAGAGTCATGACTTTTCCCATCATCTACAAGTATAATTAAAGCTTGCAACTCATAATCAAAATCCATTCTTATCAAAGTGAAATAGTATGTGGACCTCAAACTCACACAAGGTTCATTTTGCATGGACCCACTTATGGAAAGTGTTGTATTCAGGGTATAAAAAATTAACAGTTTTGGGTTTGATTGAAGATGCATTGCTTCACCATAGGATGCATGATTTCCATAATGCTTTTGCGAATGTCCTGTGTGTGTCCATCTAGTACATGACCTTGAAACCCTTGAGTTTCCTACCTCTTGTAGCACAAATTCATAACATTTCCACCAGTAGAGGATGTGGTCGAATCACTAGGATTTTCACTAGGATTTTAATGAAATTGTCCCAATTTTATTACACACAAAAAAAGTAAATTTACTATGTCCCTTAATGAATGGGGATTGGTTGCTATGAACATAATGAATTCACTAATATTTTAATTTGCCATATTTTAAAGATAATTTAAATTGATATGTATTTTTTCAAAATACAAATTGTATATGATCAACATATAATTATACACTAATGTAGCTTGTGTCATTGGCCCTAGTGTGAACACATTTTTTAATTTTCACATTTTCAAAATTGAGAATTTAAAAATTCAGCAATGTGAACACATTGAGGCCTCATCTGATTTTTCTATCAAAACCCAATTTTCAATCCATTCGAAAACCAATATCTTCCACACCTTAGCTCTTAAAATTGTGAAATAAACTCTATTAAATCTAACTTGCCAGGGGCTTTCCAACAACACCAAGAATGCCCCCAAAATTTCAATATTATTTTCAATTTCGATTTTATTTAATTTACACTGAAAAAAATGGTTCAATAATCAATAGCTTCCACACCATAGCTCCAAGTGTCTCAAACCAAGTTGGTGCTTTTCGAAGATACAAAAGCACAAATACATGAAACATTGTGGTTTGGGAGATCCCAACATGATAAACAAAACAAAATAAAACAAACTACCTTGTTTCATAGATACAAAGTTGTTAGTAACAAGGTTTGAAAACCTTGATTTACAAGGAGACATTGTATTTTGTTTACCTTCCAACTATCACTTTGCTTTGTGATAGAATGTGTGAAAATTTATATATATATATAATATTTACACAATTTTTTCTTACAAATCAAACTTTTGCATATATTTTCTTTTCCATATATTGCTCAAAATGAAACAAATGAAAATTCTTTCTTGAAATTTCTCCAAAGGTCTACATAGACATCATAAATAACCATACAAAATTCCAAAACATTTAAAGGAAAACATATTTCAATTGTGTTGCTTAATAACAATTCACAAAATATTCCTTCATAGAAAATATGATTTGAAAAGTTGCAACATGCAAAAGAGTTTATGGAAAAATAAATAAAATTTAATAATTTTTTTTATCTTAATAAAAAAAATGATATTAATTTATCATATTACATTATAATTAGTATACTATGTCAAAAAAATATTATAATTTATTTAGAATAATTTCTAATATAGATTCTAGTACATGTTAAATATTATATATATTATATATGGATCTACATTAAATAAAAAATATGAACAAGACTTTTCAATGTTGTATCATGCATTAAATAACACTATATACATTTAGCATACATCATTTAATAATTGTATACATAATCATAATGAAAAAAATAAATTAATAAAAATATATGATCTTTTATCCAAAATTAAAATAATTATTTGAATAACACAAAATATTGACCTTACGAAATTACCTTAGTGAATTGCTTTTGCTACAATTGGATGTGAATGACTCAAGTTTCACCCATGGTGAAATGGTGCAAAGGTTTGGTGACCAGCTAATTCACATTTAAGGCTCCATAATGAATTAGATTGTTGAATACACCCCATGTTTTCTAGTAGTGTTCAGTTTTCTAGGATTTTGTAAAATAAAATAACTTTGTTCATAAACTTTGGTCTTCATCAAGGTTTTGAATTTTCAATGCCAAAGGCCCTCATTGAAACATGCCCTCTTCCATTTGGTCTATCCCTTTCATGACTTCCTCATTCATATTACTGTTTTTTACAAAGTAACTTGAATGTTCTTCAAGTTAACCTACAAAATCTAGCTTAGGTTATTTTTCCAATTACTCTATGTGTTATAATGCCCTAAGTTACTCTCAATTATCTTAAGCTATTCCAATTTATGTTATGTTTTAGGTTGTGCCACCCTAGGCACAAAACTAGAACAATACAACAACTTAAGCTTCATGCATTCAAATGAAAACAACTAGATGTAGCTTCACATTGTTAATTGTTGAATTTCAAAATTGTTGCCAAAAATGAAGATCCTTGAATGCACACTCTTCAGAAAACAACATTGTAGATAAAAGTTCATGTTAAATGGAAAAATGGTTTAGGTTTTAAAGGGTATCGACCTAATTTAAAAACATGTCTTCACACTCAGATATGGGCAGCATACTAGGGAGAACATTTTTCTTTGAATTCACAAAATACAAAAATAAAAATATAAGGTCCCATATATTAATTGTTGGGTAAATGTTATCATTTAATTTTTTCTATAATAAGATTATGTTTATTCTGGTTTGCCTTAGTTCTTCAGGGCAATTGTTGGGCAGAATTTTGATCAATTTCAAGCACTGCCCGTGAGAGGTAGGCAGAAGGGCAGTGGGTCTTCTTCATCTAGAAGCATTGTTTCATCTGGCGTCAGTTCTATCATCTCATCCTTCTTACGATGCACTCATTGGTAAGCGTATTATCACATTTCAGGAGTTGATCGTTGATATGCAGGTTTTATGAATTTATTAGTTTTTTTTTAAAGGCTCACAAACTGCATCCTTATCCATATCGGATACCTACACCTACCCTTACAGTGTTAGGTGAAGCCCTGGGGGGAGCACATTCTCAGAATTATAAGGGCCCCACAGCGGCAGAGCTGAGGCGGCCCCTTATTCTGAGAATGCCCTCCCCCAAGGGTTTGCTTTTCCGTGCATACAGTCCACAGCTACTGAACATTCTAAATCTGAAAAGTTCTTCCTCTCGACAGAAGACCTTCTTTTCCATGCATAAAGTACACAGTTACTGAACATTCTAAGTCTGAAAAGTTCCTCCTCTTGGCAGAAGACCTTTCATGGTTATAAGGTGCCATCTGAATACACTGTGAAAATGACAGCAATGCTTTTGTTACCTTGGGTGAAGGAGTCAGTACTTACACTAGGCTACTAGCATGGTTAAAAAAAAGCTCAAGAAAAATCTTGTCGAATGCCTGCTCACACCCATTTAGGGCATTGGGTGAACCAGTCCTCCTTGGGTGTGAACCAACACCCACATTCACCCAATGATAAAAATCCCAAAGTCCATTTAAATTATTTCTAAATATTAGAAATATCCTCTGTTTAGAGTAAATCAGGGTCTCAGTTCAAATCTAACATTTTTGGGCTTAACATGGCCACTAAGAGGCCTCGCTCAAAAAGGTCAAGGTAAGCATGGGTGCTGGTTCATCCTGGCCCCAGTGTAGCTGGTGGTGGTTCACACTTGTCACTGGCCCAATGAACCAGCACCCACACTGGTACTTTCACCTTCTTGACTGAGGCCTTAGTGGCCAAATGAAACACACAACAATTGTTAGATTTGGACTAGACAGCCTGATTTAGTCTAGGCATGGATTTTTAGTATTTAGCAGCCATTGTAAAAATCCTGAATTTTTCAAGGTTGCTTCTAACCATGGTAAGTATCCCATCCTATGATTATATCAAGGTCTTTGCCTCCAAATTTAGCATTTCCTGGGTTGAATGGCCACTAGAAGGCCTCACTCAAAGAAGGTGAAGGTACTAGTGTGGTGCTAACCTTTTTTTTACTGGTAATGCATCACCAGAAATAAAATTCCAAAATTCCAAAAAAAAAGAAGTGTTTTTGGAGGTTTTCAGTTGCCAGAAGTGTGAGGGGGAAAATAAGTAAAAAATCACTGAATTCATATGTGTGATTTTATTGTGAAGCCAAACATATAGTAGCATGATTAAAGATTTATACTTCATTTCTGTTTTATAGCCAGATTTGGCTTAATCTTCCTAAGGATGATCATCAATTTAGCCACAAACACAAAATTCTTGAGAAAGAAACACTGGTGAGTGGCAGGTGCTGGTTCACCCAAGGCCATTTAGGAGGAGCAAAGGAGCAAACCTTGGTAAAACAATAAACAAGGGGTGTGTCACACTTTGGCCATGCCAATTACATTAAAATGTATCTTCAGGCAAAAGGAGAATTATGGAAACTCAAATACTTCACGATGCAAAAATATAATTCAAAAAATCCTCTAAAAGAAACCAAAATCCTTCAAGATATTATAACCCTACAACTAATATCAAGTTTCAACACAAGACAAAATATCTTCTTTCAAAAATCCTTATATAAAAATAGACCTATTATTACCTGGGGGCAAAATTGCTTAAGCTACTATATTCTACTATATTCTATAATGAATCTAAACAAAATATCCTTGCCTTGGTACGCAGGGCCAAAAACAGACTTGGTAACATTTGGTAAAATATCAACTCCTCCTATGACACCCACCTACATAGTACCTACCCACTAGCAACTGTACACACGTGTAGGAGGAGATGATGCATGCGTAACTTACTAGTAATAAGTCGGAGACGTATCTAGGCCACGACGACGACGAGAGTGGGGATAAATCAGCAAGCGAGGCGTACAGCCTGTGAGTGTGACGACGGCAAGTGATCCGTTTCTGGGCCGCCTCCAATCGCCGTCGCACCCATGCACCCTTATCCCTTTGACGTCGACTGATCTCCGACAAGCACGTAAGTTTGTGATAATATCGCCGGACTAGTCAGCAGCCGCAGCAACAGCGGCCTGTGACTCATTCACTTGCAGTTGGACGCACAAGTCCTGTATAAGTATATAAATAAGCTGTGGGATTTCCAACACTTTCCATTCCTATTACCCCTATTACGTGCTGCTGAGGTTGAAGAACTTCTAGTAGTGATCGTTTCAGAATCGTGCATGGTTTGCGTTTAGTGTTTAGGGTTTGTATTAGTAGTTTGTTTGTAGGGTTCTTTTTCGTGCAGAGCTTGGCCCTTATAATATAAGAGTTCTGTTATATTTTCTGGGTTGATTGAACTGTTGGGTTGCAATCTTTTTGGAGGCTAGACTGATTTTGTTGCTCTCTGCAATGGAAGATCAGCTGCCCTTTGGATGCCCGCCGGGACACGATCTGAATGTGATCGAGGAGCAGAAGCAGAATCTGAGTATTGCTACTACTCCTCATGGCGAACTTCGCTGCGCTGACGGGCAGACTCGTGTATGGTTACGAGCAGGTTACGGGTATGGACCATATGGTACCGGCGCATCGACAGAGATGCGAAGCTGTCATGAGACCAGCGTGTATAGTCATAATATTCAAGCAGCTCTAGTTGCTACAGCGCCGGGAGAATACGAGGATCAGAATAAAGACATCTCGGCCGCGGGCCTTAAGGGATTGTTCGCCTTAGGCGGCAAGAAGGTGAATACTGGATCCAACTCTTACGCATATATGAAATCTCTAACATGCACTTGCTTATAAGGACTCATGTCGGCCAGTTCCAGTACTTTAACACCGGAACTGCTCATTGCAGTAGAAATCTCAGAAGTAATCATTTTGCACAAATCCGTGGATGATTCCATCGCAAGACTCATGAGATACTATTAATTCGGTGACATGGGTATATGTGAACAGGACCATGAAGACGGAATATCGTCAGAGGCGTGGGATATGGAGAAGCTGCATAAGGATAGTAATAACACATCTGATCATCGGGAGAGGAGTATGTCGCCGGCTGCAATAGCTCGAAATTTTGTACCCACAGACGCTGAAGAGTCGGACGACTACTCAGAGTATGTTGTACCTGCTGGGGAGATCATGAACATGGGTCTGGACATCAAAGACGTGGAAGAGTATGCTGTAAGTTGGTAAACAACATTGCAGCTTCTGTTCACAGAGCGTTTGGCAGGCAGACAGGCAGACGAAAAACTATGTGCTGGACGCAGTGTCGATGAGGCCTGCAACTCCCATGATGTCTCTTACTTACAGCAACCGCGGATCAGTCCTGAAGAGCTGCGCGTGATGAATTGGGAGCTGGGAATTGCATCAACGGGACACCGAATTGCTCGAAAATCTGGTTGTGGATTCGAATCTGCGAGATCTTCATTTTCTTCGCAGAATTGGTGTCTTGGGAATCAGTCTGGGATAGAGAGAGAGAGAGGGGGGGGGGTGGAAGTTTGGAGTTTTAGGGTTTAGGGTTCTTTAACACCCGTCGAGTTTCCAGGCTTAGGGATTAGGATTCCTTAAAATCCGAGGAATTTGAAGTTTTAGGGTTTAGTTTTCCTTAAAAACTCATTAATTTGTATAGCCTGGTTTAAGGTTTCGTAAAACCTGGGGAATTTTGAGTTTAGGGTTCCCATTAAAACCCGTACCTGGGATTGTATTGAACGTATGCAGTTTTGGTTTGGTCCTACATTTGGAGGAATGGTTACCAGGTTGGTACCTACCATGAGCTGTGAGTTCATTTTTTGGGAACTTCTTGGAACATTTCCTATCTGACCTGTTTGCTTATAGTTTGAACTCGCCCATAAGAAAGGGTAGAGCCATTGTGGGATGAGAAGCTTGTTTCAATGCCACTGAATAGTGTAAACATGGTAAGCAGACTTAGTTTGTGAATTTCTAGGGTTTATAATTTAGGCGGGTGGTATTCTGCGGGAAGAGGATGAACAATGTATTTGTAAATTTTAAGATGGTGTGTGAAATCATTGTATATGTCTACCCCAATTTGTTTGGTACAATATCCTGACTAGTAGTAGTACTTATCCATCACACTTGCAATTCATTGGGTGTTCCTAGTTAGGTTCTCATATTTGCTTACGGCCTTGTTGTTTTTGGCTGATTTTGTGAAGGAAGGTTAGAACAGTAATGATGAACATGATGATGACCATACATCTCCATTTCTAGAAGTGAAATGATAACAATGCACATGTGACTAGATCACATATTGTTAACAATGCAAAACAATGTGTGTCTTGCATATGTTGTACTACAACCAAAAGGATCAAAATTGTTTCTTACACAACCTTCTCATATGCTAATGGAATTTTCTTTTGGTTTAGGGTTGTAATCCTTGGTGATGTTCTAGACCTACAACAATGTGCAAGGTTGTGCCTTTTTGATAAAAATGTCCCATTTGTCTCTATCGATACAATTGGGGATGCTTTCAAATGCAATAACATATATTGTAAAATAGAAGTATCTTGCAAATAATTCTACATTTACATTGTATTAAATGTTAACTCATTCTTTAATGTTCAAATGGAATTGAAATCAAACACAAAGGTTCAAATTGGATAGTTGGCACAAATGTTTCAAAACATTGGAAAGATAAAAGTTGTAGTAAAATTATCCAATGATTGTCAATGTGATATGGATGAATATAACACATCTAGAACATGAATAGTTCCCCAGAATTTTGAAATGGAAAGTTGGAAAAGTTGGCTAATTTGAAAGAACACATTTTGCTTGAAAAAGTTGATTTTACAAGTTTCGAATTCTTTATAGTTTTTTACTTATGGCCCTAATATAAGAGCATGTGCTTACAACAAACCTAGGCCCTTGAAATGGTAAAACCATTATTTCATTAATCTAAAATTAAAAATTGATTAGAAGAACAGGTGCGAGGGTAAAGCCCACATGAATTAGACCAAACATATTGTGATTGAAAAATGTGTAACTTGGAATGAATTTTATAACTTTTCACCATTTTTGCCTTAACATGTCTTTCTTTTTATGTGCATCATTGAAGGCTTTTTTAAATGGCTCCACCTAAAAGGCTCCAACATAGAATATGTACTTATTTTCCAATAATTAAGGGGTAGATGAATGTATACAAAAGCTAGGCAATGTAGGTTTGCACCAATGTTACACCAATATATCTTATGCAACTTGGATACATGGTATTGATATATATATTGATATCAAAGAACATTTTAATTGGATATGAAGTTTTTTATATAATCAAGTGATTCATATTGGGATGGTCATATCATTAGAGTTTAAAGCTCTCATATCATAGATCAACCTCTATATTGGGTTTTGCAATATTATGGATGATACCAATATTCATTCTTCAAGGGGCCATGGAGCTAGGTATCAATATTAGGATTCAAGATATTAATAATATTGTTTGCAAATGGCGATGGGCACAAATGAGATAAAACAAGCCAACAACATTAGTTTGAAAAGAATTACATGTCTTTTTGCCCAATTTTTTTTTTCCATACGAATGAATTTTTGAAATTTTTTTTTGCAAACTGTTATAAAAAATGCATATAATTGTTTTAGTAGATGACATGGGGTTTTTTTTTGAATAAATATTAACTTTTGAAAATTTGTTGATTCCTTGTAAATTTTTTGTTTCATCTTTTAAAATGATAACAAATTCAAATCATAATCAAAAATTGATTTTTAAATTTTTTTATGTTTTCTTGTATAATAAACTATAACTCTTTTTAAAACATCATGTACATTATACCCCATTTATATGTGGTAAAGGAATTTTGAAGTTCTAAAATTCTACATTAATTTTGGAAAGTTTTTTGAATTTTTAAAGTTTTAGAATTTTACATATTTTAAGGTATGAGTGTTTTTTGAATGTAGTTAATAAGTCTTTATCTTCTTAATTTGTTTCCCATCAATTTTTATATATTATATGAATCCTTTTAATAGTCCTTTGTAAAATTGACTCAATTCAATGCAATAGGTGTTCACTTTCAAAGATCTTAAATCGAAATTTAAACTTAAAATTTTATCAAATGGATGTTTGGTTTGAATTCCTTGTCATTCATATGAATGAAAAAGGACCAATTTGCCATGATTGCCATAGTTTTAAATGGTAAAACATAAATATTTGTCCAATCTTGATTATTTTTTAGGCCCATTTGACATCCTTTTTGGCTTGTTTTATTGTGACTGCACCTTGATGGAGAGTTAGATATGGATATGAAGTTAAGATTCTATGATTTTGTCTTGCACTTTGTAGTTCCTTCAATGATCAAAAGTTTTTGTGGTCATGTGGCAATCTTCCTTGACTTGCAAACTTTTAATCCCATTGAAAATGGTAAATATTTTAAGTTTTGTTGTTTGTTGGTAATGAGTTCCCTCAAGTCTATTTTTTCTAAGCTCCAACTTGCAACATTTTTATTCATAATTCATTGTGTGTAATGTGTAACGTGCACAATGTATAAAATATGCTTATGTTTCCACTTTTATTTTATTTTTGCTTTGAAATCAAATAAAAAGCAACCAATGGCTTGTGTATATATTATTTGGATAGTTTGGTGGCTAATGTTAATGTTTTGGCTTACCATCACAACTTTGGTTATAAGAGCAATAATTTTTATTGAGTAGAACTAACTTGTGTTTTTTTCCTTGCAATTTTTTTAAATGGAAAAAGGAATCTATTTTTCAAACTTTGAAAATTGGGTTTAAAGGATGAGGTGGGTGGTACAAGGTTCATTGAACCATTGGGTGAGTTTTAAGACCTTCAAAAGATGGGTGCAACATTTGAGTTATTATAAGCTATTGAACGCCTTATCAAAAGGTCAAGCAAAAGCAATTGAAGAACTTGTGATATGGAAAGTACATTTTGTTTTATTTGCAAAAAACCAACTTTTTGTTGGCACATCATCCCTTTAATGTAGTGTGGATTTTCTTTTTCTTTGCGACTAGAATTATAAAGTTTATGTTCAAGTTGTGCAAGTGATGAAGTGCAACATTTGCCATAACACCTACTTTCCTCTTCCTAAAATCTCAAAAAAAAAAAAAACCCATAACACAACAAGGTCATGGAAGGAGTTGGTGCAATATAACCTTAGCCATGGAAATATTTTCATGAAAAAACATATGTGGGTGCATTCACAAAATAATGAGTTGATGTGCACCCTAAGTAAGGAATTAAGTGATTGACTATTTTGAAATATTTTTGGGATACATTAGAAATATTCCATTTGTAAGTTGCAAAAAAAATATGACTCAAATATATGTTACATTCCATTATTATGTAAAGATATGTTTTAAGAATGTCCCCAAGATTATGTAAATTTCAAATCTTTTTAAATCCATTTAAGAGTCTATTAAGTAGTAAAAACATTGGTTACAATGTGTAATGAATGTTTTTGGATATTTTATCCACATTAAATTCATTCCAAATTATTCCACATGTTTCCATACCATATTATAAACCAAATCATCTAAACACATTAAGATTTTATATTGTTAATACAATTTTGACACTAAAACTTGAAAAACCCAACATGAATTACATTTGCTGTGACTCATTTATTTGTGGATGTACCTTTGTTGAATAAGCATGTAGAGGATTTGTCAAATACAAGATTCAATTTAAATATATTCAGGATAATGTGGAATGTGGCATAAAAAAATCTAAATAGGGGCACACAATGTATCCATTGGCAATTGTAAAATATTTCAATGGTCATCAAAGGTATGAGAAATGCAACCCTCTTCAATTAAGGTTCATTGAGGACCTTGTCTTCTACACTGCAAATGGGTATGAAGTGTTTTCTTTTGTTGAATCACCCTAGTTCCATCAACTTGTGATGCATCAAGACCCAAAAATTTGATTCCCCACTCACATTCAACTCTTAAACGAGCACAACTTGCATTGCCTTGTAAAAACCATGGAAATTTAAGCTCTACTTGCCTTAGGTAGTTGTGCAATTGTCACCTTACCTTTGACCTTGTTTAAGTCAAAATTTAACACATTTGCCTTGGGGTGAAAGCATGGTAAAGTATACACAAAAAGTAGTGTAAGCAACAAAATATTGCTAGGGTTTTTATATAAAAGGATTAACAAGTAGATGATTTTATGAGGATAATAATATTATTTTTGAGTACATTATTTCTTAACTTTTGTTTGCATGAACTTCAAAAGCTAAATTTTTATAATCATGTTTATTTACACTACTTGCAAGTACTTGAAATAGACCTAAAATTTGTGGCATCTTGAAAAATAAAATTCAAGTACTTGAAAGTAGGTGAAATTTTCTTCCAAATATTTTGTTTTTTTTCCATGCACCTCAATATTGACGTGTTGAAATTCCAATATATATTTTTTGGTTAATGAAATTCTTTTTCATAACTAAAATCATCCCCAACCCCTAGCAAATGACAAAATTGTTGTGGATACTTTTGGGGTACTTTTTCAAGTCCATGAGATGACACAAATTCCTTTGAAAAGCTAGAAGGAAGATAGAAATGCACATGAAAAAAACTAAAAGATTCATTTGTGTTGAAATTTTAAAGGAAAGTTTGAAATTCAAAAACTATTTTTTGGATGTTTTCAAGTAAAAAACAAGGTAGCAAGTATGTAAAAAATACCTTGCTTGCACCCTTTGGTTATAAATTTTATTGACAAGGGTTGGGTGTTAAGGCATGTCCTATGAGGTTATTTGAAGCACCTAGCACCGCTAAAGTAGCTTTGGCAAAACTTGTGAAAACTACTTTGGCTTGTTCAATTCCACCCAATCAACAAAGTTATTGCCTACATAAAAAATAAAGGCGGCACCAATTTGAACACCCTAGTAGTTGGAATATTTTCAATCATCACATGTGCCCCCATGTAACTTGATATGCCTTTTGCAAGTTGGTGTTTTTATCACATGTTATTCCAAAGCATGCAAATGTCCAACGAATGACACAAAATTGTGTTGGCACGAAGGAAGTTTCACTTAAAGATGCATGAAGAGTTTTGCAAAAAATGATTACTTGGATTAAAAAGTTTAGGTCGGGGAAACAAGAGTGGGACAAGGCTTGCATAGAGGTAGGGTTGCTCACTCAAAGGCTTAAAACCTTTGTGAAAAACCTAATTTGCAAATAAGGTTGTCATCTTCCAAGAAACCTTAGAATATGTTACACTATCAATATTCATAGGCAATCATTCCACTTGCAAGTTAGAATACCATTTGGTTTAAGTTGGGAATGAATTGCCCATGTTATCACAAAAAATTTAATGCGTGTTGTCAAACAATATAATCTAAATCATTAGTTCTTCTCAAATGCATTACATGTCGCCATCATGATCAACATTAAGTTGCAATGAAAACATAATCAAATTGCACACATGCCTAACCACTCTATAATGTGGGTATTTTGATTCAAAACTTGAAATTTTATATGTCCACATGACACCTAAAAGTGGTGAGTGTATTGAAACCATTCATTGCTTTTGCATTTGCATTTCAAAATGCAAGGGCCCACAACATGTTCATTTTCATGTTGGACTGTCAATACCTACAAGAGTTTATAATGTATCATGGAATTTTTGGGAAAATATGTAATTAAGATTTATTTTTTTGAATATGATAAAAAAGCCATGATACCTTTCACTATTACCAAAGTGGGGTGCAATTTACTAATTTAAATCACTATGGGACCTTAAAAGTGAAATAATTTCATTAGATTTTATTGATTTCACCCTAGTGAAAGTTATTTCACTATAATATCACTATGTAGACATTGTGTTTCATTACTAATTAACATAATTCACTATTATAATTTACTATAGTAAATATGTTTATTTCTATGTTTTTAAAAATATTCTATCTATGCTACTTTATGATATACCTTATATTATTTTAAGCTACTGTAATTATTCTAACTTATATTTTATGTTATTATAGGCTATTATAAATTATTGTACCCTAAATTATTATATGTTATTTTATCTTAAAGTATCTTAATTAGTTTACTATAAGCTTTTAATTTATTCTAAATTAAGTTATTCAACTAACTTTAGGCTATACCTTAAGTTATTTTATTTCAAATTAATATATGTTATTTCAAGTTATATTTTAAGTTATTCAAGGTCATTCTACTTTATGTTATTATAAATTATTTTATCCTAAGTATAATAACTTAAAATAATCTAAAACAAAATATAATGA